>Ga0182736_1000336_pt1 | contig 79600 bp, 72 predicted proteins | sample eDN5th30CKraftBY_FD_128882 | JGI IMG/M metagenome (GOLD analysis project Ga0182736, IMG submission 128882) | Enriched backyard soil microbial communities from Emeryville, California, USA - eDNA 5th pass 30_C Kraft BY (version 2) (version 2) | ecosystem: Environmental > Terrestrial > Soil >... | reverse complement strand
TCGGCAAAAATTTTTCTGGCGAGCGCGTTCGTCGTCTCCGTCTCTGCGACGTTTCCGCGCGCGCGCGAGTTTGACCGATGACTTGAGACTGAGCGATTGGTTTTAGGTTTTATCTCTCTGGGTTTTAGAGACTTTCCTTTTCCTTTTCCGTCAGTGACGATTCCGTGAGTGGTCCGTGTATGACTTGTCAAAGCCTTATCTGGCAAGGGATAGAGCGGCTTACCCGGACGGTTGATGACCTGATGTTTTGCGAACGTCGGAATGTGCAAAAACCGTCCTAAAAACGCTTCTGCAAAACTTGCTAAATTTGCTGGGTCGTTCACTGAGTTATCCGTGACATTCACGGAATACTCAAGGAGCAATCCTTCTTCGATCAGTGAAACAATCAGCGGCTCGACCTCGATTTCGTCGCCGGGAAAGACCTGCATTTTGAGTCGAATCGGATCGCGCGGAAGGTTGCCGTGATCGTCGGCAAAATTCCACGTTCCGATGAATAGCAGACGCGCCGGATACGAACAGCGCGCAAGCTGCGGATTAGTCCAGAACTCGGGCTTGATCGTGCGGATTCGAGCCATGACCGTGCCCCGGTCACTCGCCGTGCGGCAAGGGCGCGATCTGGGTGGCGTTGAAGGTGCGGAGCTGGTCGAACATGCTGCGTTCGTCGCGCTGAGCGCCGAGTCGACCGCTCGTTCGCATGTTGAGCCACCAGCCGAACAGGTCAGGGGTGCGAAGCTGTTCTTCGCGTTCGTGCGCGTCGCGCCATTGCTGTTGGCGACGGGTTCTGTTATTCGTTTGCATGGTCAAGAGTCTCCAATTTCCGGAGTGAACCACGTCGCGCGACGGGACAAACGAGCAATCAGCGTATTCCTCGCCGATTCGCGTATCAACCATGCAAACCTTCGAAAACATTTAGCCGCTCAATATATCGACGGCATTAATTACCGTGCTTCCGTAGAACCCTGAATGTAGCCGAGCCTGTCACCCTACTGCCATAAGGCTTTCGGGCGGCTATCGATTGTTCGGCACTTCGTCTAGTTCACGACAACCATCCGACAAATATTTTTTGTAACAAAATGGTACGATCGTTCGCGCTACGAAGCAAGATATTCGCTATCAACGCGCGCTGATAAGTACTTACCCTCGTGTGATCACGGCAAACGCTACCGGAAACATTCCCATTTCGCGAACCTTTCTAGAAATGTCTACGACTGTCCGATGCGACCGTTCCGGACACTTCTAAGGTTTTACTTCAAGAAAATGGTGCACCACGGGTGATCCTTCATACGTTTCATATCGCGAAAAACGGGCTTTCCTTTTAATCGCGCGAGGGCTATTTTTCATCCTCGTGCCGCACCGATCGTCGGCCCGTTATTCAAGGCGAAACGATTATCTCGGGCATTCCAAATACACGCGTTATTGCAGTAGTACGTGCGTTCTCTAAGCGTTGCTTTCTATCCATCCACCTTCGCGCGGCGGGATCGATACAAGGCCGGCTTCGGAACTTACGACGATGACGCTTCACCACAGGCCATGCCCGACGCGTGCCGCGCTCGGCTTGCGCAAGCATGTCTGCACGGCGCTCGACCGTGCAGGGCTGCGCGCTGTCGATCAGATCATCAAGCGATCTGCGGGCTCGCTTTTGCATCTTCATGGCCTCGGTTCGAAGTCGCTCCTTGAACTCGAAACTGCGCTGGCGCGCTTCGGGCTGGCGCTCGCCAAGGAGAGAAGCGATGAACAAGATTGACCGGGCCGCGTGGCTCGCTGAACGACAACTCGGGATCGGCGGTAGCGAGTGCGCCGCCGCGCTCGGGCTCGATCCGTGGGTCACGCAGCGCGAACTGTGGGAGCGGAAGCTCGGGCGCTTGCCCGATGTTCCCGATAACGAACGGATGGCGGCGGGCCGTCATATCGAAAGCGCGATCGCGACGTGGGCCGCTGAGAAATACGGGCTAAACCTTCGCCAGCGTCATCAATCGCTCGTGCATCGAAGCATCAAGTTCATGCGCGCAAACGTCGATCGCGTCCACGTTGGCGAGCGTCGCGGCGTCGAATTGAAGAACGTCGATCGGCTGATCGTGCAGCGTTCCAGCGAATGGGGCGAGGAAGGATCGAGCCAAGTTCCCGAGCGCCACTTTTTGCAGTGTCAGCATTACATGGAAGTCCTGAACTTCGAGGCGTGGGACCTGATCGCGTGCATCGGCGGTAACGAGTTGCGCCGCTACACGATCGAGCGCGACGAAGAACTGATTGAGCAGATCGTCGAGCGCGAACAGATCTTCTGGGGCTATGTCGTGCGCGAAGAACCGCCGCCGTTCGACTTCGATCATGCGAGCACGCTGCCGCTTATCAAGATGCTGTATCCCGGCACGAGCGGCGAAACGATCGCGCTGCCGCCCGAGGCGCTGCACTGGCACAAAGTTCTGGTCGATGCCGCGCAGCACGTCAAGCGTTACGAAGGGATTGTCGACGGCAGCAAGGGGCATCTGCTTGAACTGCTCGGCGATGCCGCGATCGGCACGCTTCCGGGCAACAGCGGCGAATACCGGCGCAAGGTCGTGAACCGCCGCGGCTTCGAGGTCGGGCCGACTTCCTATATCGACTTCCGTTTCAAGTCCACCAAGGGTGAAGCAAATGACGAGTGACCGCGCGAGCGACATCGCGACTATCGAAACGCCGAAGGTTTTTGGCCTGACGCCTGATCTGTTCTCGCTGCTCGAACGCGTCGCCGCGATGATGGCGTCCGCCACCGTCATGGTGCCCGAGCACTGCCGCGGCAAACCGGGCAACTGCTTCGCGATCGCGGCACGCGCACATGGCTGGGGGCTCGATCCGTTCGCGCTTGCGCCGAAAACGCATCTCGTCGGCACGACGCTCGGCTATGAGGCGCAGGTTATCGGCGCGGCAATCAATAACTCCGGGCTGCTGCGCGATCGTCTGAACTTCGAATGGTTCGGTGACTGGTCGAAGGTGCTCGGCCGCTTTGAGACGAAGACGAGCAAGACCAAGAAGAACGAGCACGGCGAAGCGCAGACGTATCGCGTGCCGGCATGGACGCCCGAAGACGAGGAAGAACTTGGCGTGCGCGTCTGGGCCACGTTGAAGGGCGAGGACGAACCGCGCACGCTCGACGTGCTGCTGACACAGGCGCGCGTGCGCAATTCGACCCTGTGGGCCGATGATCCGCGCCAGCAGCTTGCTTATCTCGCCGAGAAGCGTTGGGGCCGCCTGTACACGCCTGAGGTCATCTTAGGCGCATATACGCGCGACGAACTCGAGACGATCGATCTGGGCGAGCGTGATATGGGCCGCGCCGAAGAGGTCCAGCGCCCGCGGGTGAACGATCCCGGCGACTCGATCAAAGCGAAGTTGCGCCGCGTCACGCTCAAAGAAGTGCTGAAGGCCATCGACGACGCGACGACCGGCGCCGAACTCGTCGAAGCTGGCGAACTCGCCAAGAAGCTGACCAGCGAGAACGACAAGGAACAGGCGCGCCAGCATTATGACGCGAAACGGAAAGCCGAAAAGGCGAAGTCGACGAAAACCGGCAGTAAGGCCGCTAACGGCTCCACCAGCGCGCCCGACGACGCGACGCGTAGTAACGCGAAGGACGACACGAACGGGGACGCCAGCGGCGGTTTTACGGTCACGTTCGCCGAGGTCGCGAGTTCGATGGAAAGCGCGCTGCGTCGGCGCGATCGTGATGCGCTCGCAGCTGCGGCCGATCTGATCGCCCGGGTCGGTGACGAGCAGCAGCAGATCGAACTGCGCACGATGTTCGAGGGCTTCATGCACGAACTCGACGGCGACGGTGACGAGGTGGCGGCATGAGGCGAATTCGCGAACGTCTGCCGCTGCACACATGCCCTTGGCCGGGCTGCACGCGACAGGTCAGCCCGCGCAACTGGGGCTGCTCGGAACATTGGTACATGCTGCCCGGCGTGATCCGCTCGTGGATCGGCCGCGCATATCGATATGGCATCACGACTGCCATCCGACACGCCGCTATGTCACCGCGCATCGCGCAGCACTGCGATGGATTGCCGAACACGGAGAACAGTCATGACGATCAATCGAAAGATCATCGCGAACGAGTACGCGCTTTTTGCGAAAGCCAACATTCCGCCCGACGCGGGTCCGGGACAGCACGCCGATATGCAGCGCGCGTTCTTCGGCGGCGTCATCGTCATGCAACGCATCAATCGATTGATTGGCGAGATGACGGATAGCGAAGCGGTCGCAATACTCGAATCGATCGAAGACGAGACCAACATATATGCCGTCGCGCAGTTCGTTGCCGCCAGCATCTTCGTTAAGCAGGAGAGCAAGTCATGATCGACTTTCAGCAAACAGAACTTCGCGTCGTGCATGTGAACGTGCGAAGCGAGATTGTCGGCGACGATGAACATCTCGCGATGGACTTGCGCATTGAGATGGACCTGCCGAACGTGTGCCTCGACAAGCTCGATGCAGACCTGCGGCCGTCGCTCTTTCGCGCGAACGACAACGGCGACTTGCTCGGCAAGGATGCGCAGCACATGCCGCACTTACGCTTTCCGCAACTCGGTCCGCTATCGTGGGATGGCTCGGTCTCGCCGGTTGCGCTGATGCTGCATCTCGGCACGAAGAAAAACGAACTGAAGCTCGCGGACGCGAAATTCAACAAGCTGCGTATCACGCCTCATGAGGGTGGAACCTGCGGGCTCGTCTGGCGCCTGCAGGTGCATCCGACCGAGGAAGAAGCGGCCAAGGTCATGACCGTACTTAAGCACACGATCAAAGGCACGCTCGACACGAGCGAGGCGACGGACGACAGCGAGGACGACGACGATGAATGACGATTATCGGCGGTTCTTCGATCCGCGCTCGCTGTCGCGTCAGCAGCAGCGGCGCGTGCCGTTCGTCGGGCAGATCGTCGGCGGGCTGCTAACGTCGCTTCTGATCGTCGTGCTGCTGCTCGCGATCACGGCCGCAGGTTGGGCCATACTGTATCTGATTCACACCGCGCCTTAGAGAACGATCATGGAAACGACGACGAGCGAGGAAAAAAAAATCGCTGATTCGACGCTGCTGCATTCCGTCATCAAAGCGAGGGCGTGGGACGGATTGACGATACTGACCGTGGACGGACAACCGGCGACGCTCGCCGTGATCGACGCGAGCGGACATATCGTCGAAAGCGGACCCGAGGTAGTGGACGAGGTTTGGGACGTGACCGTGGAAGCGTATCGGCGCTTCCTGATCGGCGCGAATGCCCTGCAGGTCGTCTCGACGCCGCAGGGCATGTTTGGCGAAAAGCTGTTGGATTAAGCCGCTTCGCGGATCTTCTTTTTCTTCGGGCGACGCGTCAGAGCTTCATGGTGAGGATCAGCGATCGTCATCTGATCGAGACGTTCGCCCGTCTTTCTATCGATCGTCAACACGCGCACGACGTCTCGCTTCGAGACGAGCCGCAGGCTCACCAGTTCGACATGCGACAGATCGACGTCAATCTGCTTGAACGTGTCGGCCACGAGAATGCGCGCTTTCATGCGCGCGTCGGTATCGAGCAGCCTCACGCCCTCGCGCAGCTTCGCCCATTCTTCCGCGACCGCTGGCGTGGAGTGACGATGCAGCGTTGCGAGGTCGTGTTCATATCGAGTCGCGTCGTCGGTCCACTTCTTGACCGCCGCCGATAGCTGATCGATTCGAGCGCGGATCACGTCCGCGCCGGCGGTTTTGCTATCTGAGACCGCGCCAATTCTCAGATACAGATCGCGCTCGTCTCGCGCAGCGTCGGCTTCGCGTCGCGCATGCGCGTGCTGTGCGCTCAGCAGCTTCGCTTTCTCGTCGTTGTCGGTGAACAGCGCGGCGAGGTTCATCTGGTCGCTACAGAACTCCATCAGCGCCCGCTCGACCGGCACGATGGAACAGGACGGCACCGTGCAGGGGTTCTCCGCTGCCGACTCGCCGGTGCATTTCAGGCGTCGATGACCGTCTTGCGGCAAACCGTCCTCACGCCGAGAACGAGACATGATGTTCTGATTGCCGATCGCTCGATTGCACATCGCGCATTTCGTCATTCGCATCCCGGTCATGATGCTGACGACCTCGGCCTTGCCGACGCGCCGACCTTTCTGCTCGCGCAGATACGTGAGAGACGAGAACTCGTCTTCGGTCAGGATGGCCGGGTAGTAGTTCGGGATCGTGTATTGGAGCTCCCAACCGGGTAGCATCTCGACCTGCTTGTCTTCATCGAACTCGATGAACTTCTCGCCGACGAGTGCGCGATCTGCGAGTACGCGATGCACGCGCGATGTGTTGCTGATCCCCTTCGGCAGCGCGATGCCGGCGAGCTTCATCTGTTCGAAACATCGCTTCGGGCTGTGACCGGCGAGAAAGAAGCCGATCAGCGCGAGGACCAGTTCGACCTGTTCCGGGATCGGCTCGAAACGTTCGGTCTCGTCGTTCCATCTGACCCATGACGGGTCTTTTCCAATCGAGATAGGCTTGCGACGTTTCCTCTTGCCCCAATCGTCGTCGCGCCATGCACAACAGATCGCGTGCGCCGCTTTCAGTACGCGCTCGGATTTCGTCTTGCTCTCGTTGTGGGCTCGCGTGAAGATCGCGAGCGCGTAGTGCAGAATCCCGCCTTGCGTCTCTTCGATCTTTTTGAGACTGAATTCACCGTCCTGCATGCTGAAGATCGTCACGCCTGCCTGAACGATCGTCTTGAACTGGTCGAACGCGTCGAGTTCCTTTTCGCGGCTCAGCCGGTCAAGCGACTCGACTAGCAGGACGTCACCCGGCAGCACGTCGCCTTTCTGCATCGCTTTGAAGAACGCGGCGAGCGCGCCGAACTCGCGATGCGCGCCACGAAACGCGGACACGCCGTAATCGAACATCGTCTTTTCGTCGTCGATCTCATAGCCGTGTTCTTTTGCCCACTCGTGGGCGAATAACATTTGCCGTTCGTAACTATTGCCCGATGCCTGTTTTTTGCTTGAAAAGCGGCCGTAAATAAACAGCCGCGGCGGACGCGTCGGCAGCGCGACCGGCGCTTGTCCAACTCTGCGCTTAGCCATAGAAATTTAATCGCTCCAGATAATCGCGATCGTCGAATGCGATCGGAGCTTTCAGTTTAGGTCAGCTACATTCAGAGTTCTACGTCACCTCGAGCACCATGTAGCCGACGAAGAAGATGCTGCCTGCGAAGCCGAACACGGCAGGGCTGAAGCCGAGCGCCTTGTTCATGTCGAGCGCGGCAAAGCCGATGTTGATGCGATCGAGGTAGTTGAAGAACATCATCGCGAAGAGCAGGGGCATGAGCCGCCCGTATACCTTTCGCATCGTTGCTGCTTCGTTGAATGGGGCCATGCCGTCTCCACGTTCTTTTTCATCGGATCGCGAGGCTCTGCGGCCTCGCTTTACAAACGGCCTGCGCCGCTCGTCTGTCCGTTCGGCTGCGCGTAAGGCATGCCGGCCCAGGACATGAAAATCGATGATAAGTAGCGCGCCGGCCCGCGTCCAAGACGCGTTCCTTATGCTTCTATAAGCGTTCTCTTATAGTGCGGCGCCGGTCAGCGGCGGAGGAAGGCACGCGAGAAAGGCACGCAGATGCGCCGAATCGTCGTCCGTGCGGAATGTGGCGGCGAGCGTGGACCAGCGCGACGCACCCGGGCCTGAGAGCTGACGGAACACGACGTCGGTGCGTCCATGCCGCGCCACCGATTCGCCGACGAAGGTCACGCCGAGCCCCGCCGCGACGAGCGCGATCGCCGTCTGGATTTCGTAAGCCTGATGAGCGATGAAAGGCGTGACGCCCGCATCGCGATACAAGGACTGCACGGTGCGCTTGAACTGCGCGTTCTGATGCTTCGGATACACGATGAGCGGCGTATCTTCGAGTTCGGCGATACGCACCTTCTTCCTGCCCGCCAGCGGATGATCCGGCGACAGCACGGCCACCACATGTTCACGCAGCAGCGGATACGACGTGCAACCGGGGATGTCGAGCGGCTGACGTCCGATCCCGACATGAATGCGCAGGTCGCGCAGTGCATCGGTGTGTTCTTCGGTCAGCATCTCGAAGAGCTTGAGCTCGACTTCCGGATACGAGTGATGGAACGCCTTCAGCGCGGGCGGCAGGATGCTGTACATCGCGGATCGCGTGAACCCGATCGACAGCCAGCCGCGCCGCCCGATGCCGATTTCCTGCGCGCCCAGACTGGCTTGTTCCCACGAGCCGAGAATCTGACGCGCTTCGGTGCAGAGATAGTGGCCCGCCTCGGTGAGCCGCAGCGGGCGTCTCGCGCGATCGACGAGTTGCGTGCCGAGCCGCTCTTCCAGCAGCCGGATCTGCTGGCTCAACGCCGGTTGCGCGATATGCAGCCGCTCGGCCGCGCGGCTGAAGTTCAGTTCCTCCGCGAGAATGACGAAGCACTGTAAGGACCTGAAATTCATGTCGACCTTCTTGGAGACGATGGCGAACGTTGCAAACGCATGAGTGCGCGCCGATGCAGGCGGTGTGCTGGATGACGTCGGGCGAAGCGATCACCGAATCTTGCCGAATGCGTGGCGATCGAGCAATCGCATCAGCGTCGCATAGGGTGGCCGCACAGCAGAGCAGGTTCGCCGACATTTTCCCTTTTTCAAAACCAACCTGTTCATCGCCATTGACGCCGTACCGCTTCGCGCTTACTCGACCTTCGCTTTTCGCGGGTAGTGCGCGGCTATCTCGCGCGCTAGTTGAACAAAAGAGCCTAGCGCGGGGGGCGGACCGGGTTCCTTCCACGCGAGGTAGAGTTCGCTTTTCGCGTGCTGTTCGCGCAGAGGACGATAGACGACGTTGTCCATGTGCGTTCGTTGAACTGACGCCGGTACGAGCGTCACGCCAAACCCGGCGCTTACGAGGCCAAGCGAAGCGTAGATCTGCCCCATTTCAAAGCTCGTGGATGGGGAAAATCCGGCAAGCGCGCACAACTGGTTGATGGTGGCGTGATAGTCCGGCGCGACATCTTTCCGGTAATTGATGACGCGCAACTGCCTGCAGTCCTTGATGGAAATCCGCCGTTTTGCTGCGAGTGGGTTGTCCTTGGCGATAGCAACGTAAAACGGCTCCTGAAGCAACAAGACGCTGTTCAGTCGCGTATCAGGCGGCAAAGAGCGGACGAACGCCAGATCGATGTCCCCTCGGTCGAGCGCATTGATCTGTTCCGCGGAGGAAAACCATCGAAGCTCGACTGTCACCGCGGGATAACGCTGCTGAAATTCGCGCAAGAGCGGCGGCAGCAGTGTATACGCGATGTGCTCGAAGAACCCCACCGCCACCCGGCCGACTTCCCCTCGTGCCGCGCGTTGCGAATCCACGATCGCGGAGTTCGTTTCCATCAGGATTCGCTTGGCCCGTTCTTCGAAGACCTGGCCCGCCGACGAAAGAAACACTCGTTTGCCCCGTCGCTCAAAAAGCGCTACGCCGAGTTCTTCTTCCAGATCGCGTATCTGCCGGCTCAACGGCGGCTGCGCCATGTGCAGTTCATCCGCCGCTTTCGTGAAGTTGAGCGTGCGTGCCACCACCAGAAAGTAGCGTAGATGACGCAGTTCCATCTGGAACCTCTGAGGTATCGATACGCAACTTATTATATCTTTTACATTGGACGTGACCGGTCTTACGATCGTGACATTGCGCCGACAAGTCAGGAGAGCCCTCATGGAACTTACCGCGTCACAGTTGGAAGCATACGAGCGCGATGGATTCGTTGTTCTGCCGGAGCTTTTCTCAGAAGAAGAAATTGCGCATATGAAGAGCGAGTTGCGCCGAATCCAGAAGATTGACACCGACCATCTTGTCCGGGAAAAAACGGGCGGCATTGCAAAAACCATCTACAAGGTTCACGAGACAGAAAGTCCGACGGCATCGGCGGTTTTTCACGCCGCAGTGCGCTCTCCCAGATTGCTCGGGCCGGCACAACAACTGATCGACGATGACCAGCTCTACGTCTATCACACGAAGTGCAATTTGAAGACGGCAATCGACGGTTCCGTCTGGCAATGGCATCAAGACTTCGGCACCTGGCATATCGACGGCGTGAAAGAGCCGCGGATGACAACTGCCTTGGTCATGCTCGACCAGCCGACCGAAATGGGCGGATGTCTCTACTTCATCCCGGGGAGCCACAAACTGGGTTCGCTCGATCCGACGTTCGACGAGGCAACCGGTTATCGCTTCTACGTGGTACCGAAGCCGACCATGCTCGATATTTTGTCGAGCCATCCCAAGGCCGTGCCTATCATCGGCCGCCCGGGAACAGTCGTGTTTTTCGACGCGAACATTGTGCATGCTTCGGGTCATAACCTGTCCGGCGACGATCGATGGCAGGCCTATATCGTCTACAACCAGGTGAAGAACAAGCCTGAAGAAGTAGAGCAGCCGCGACCGGATTATGTGCGCTCGACCAATTTCGCTCCGCTCGAGGCCGGTTCAGACGAGATTCTCGACAGCGTTCGGATCGGTTGAACTTGCGCGGCGTCGCTTGCCTGGCGCAAGACGGTCATGCGGATGGCCAATGTTCGACGAGATAGTCGGCGAAGATCCGGATTTTCGGCGACGACAATTTCACGCGTTCAAACAGCACGTGGACCGGCGTTGCGGGCGGTGCGTACATCTCCAGGACGGGCCGCAAGCGACCCGACTGGACGTGCTCCGCGACCTGCCATGCGGGCGCGCGCACGATCCCGGCACCTTGAATCGACGCCAGTACCAGCGCGTCCAGGCTATTCATCCACAGACGGCCCGTTACGCTGACGCGCGTGCGCATCGCACGCGACTCGAAGCGCCAGTCAACGGCCCCAGGCGCGTCTGAAAAGACGAGGCAGTCGTGCTTGCGCAGATCGCCGGGAGTACGAGGCGTGCCGCGATGCGCGAGGTACGCGGGCGCTGCGCAGGTCACCATCTGAATGTCGCCGAGCTTGCGCGCGACGAGGCTCGAATCCGGCAGACGCCCGATGCGCACGGCGAGATGCAGACCCTCGTCGACCAGATTGACCGCACGATCGACGAGCAGGAGATCAACAGCCACGTCCGGATGAAGCTCGAGAAAGCGCGGCAAAAGTGGCGCGATCACCAGCCGGCCGAGCAGGTTCGGCGCGCTGAACCGTAGGCGGCCAGAGAGCTTGCCACGCCCCGCCGACATCGCACTGCCGAGTTCATCCACTTCGCCAAGGATTGCCTTCGCGCGGTCGTACAGGATGCGACCTTCGTCGGTCATCGCGAGATGGCGTGTGGTGCGTCGAAGCAGTTGCGCGCCGAAATGCTCTTCCAGCGCCGAAATGTGCCTGCTGACCGAAGTTAGCGACATCGGAATCGCGCGCGCGGCGGCCGACAAACTACCGGCATCGACGACCCGCACGTAGACGTTCATTGCTTCGAGGCGGTCCATGATTCGGCTCTTCCGTATTCAGCAAGGGTGATTGCCGCATCAGAGGGATACTGGCGAAATCCGGAATAGTCTACATTCGTCGCAAACGGAATAGCAAAGGCGGGGCGCAGCCTGAGGAGCACAGAGATGAAACGGTCGGTGTATTGGCTGATGGCCGCGGCGGCGGGCATCGTGGTCGCGAACAACTACTACAACCAGCCCTTGCTCGCCGACTTCGCGCTCACGTTTCACACCACCGAGCGCGCAGCCGGTGCAGCATCGGTTGCGACGCAGACCGGCTATGCGCTCGGACTTCTGCTCTTCGTTCCGCTGGGCGACAAGCTCGATCGACGTTCGATACTGGGCACGCTGCTGTGCATCTCTAGCCTCGCACTCGCCGCAGTGGCTGTGTCACCTACACTCGACTGGCTCGTGGCCGCCAGTTTCCTGACCGGGCTTACCAGCGTCGCGCCGCAGTTGCTCACACCCTTCGCGGCGCAAATTGCAGGACCCGAGCGACGCGGCGAAGCGGTCGGCATCGTGATGTTCGGATTGCTATCCGGCATCCTCATGTCGCGCGCGGTATCCGGATCGATCGCCCAGCATTGGGGATGGCGGACCGTGTACTGGCTTGCATCCGCAGCGATGCTTGTCACGGCCGCCGTACTGTCGCACAGGCTGCCTCGCTCGACGCCGACTTGGTCGGGCACGTACCGACGCCTGATGGGTTCGCTATGGACGCTGATCCGCGAAGAGGCGCTCTTGCGCCGGACGTCGGCGATCGCGGCCCTTCAGTTCGCTGCGTTCAGCGCATTCTGGGTCACGCTGACGTTTCATTTGCGCAGCATGAATGCGCATTACGGCAGCGAGATCGCCGGTCTGTTCGGACTTGTGGGCGTGGTCGGAGCGCTGGCCTCGACGGGAGCGGGCAAGCTGATAGACAAGCGCAATCCGCGTCTTGTGGTTTTGGCGAGCTCCGCAATTTTCTTCATGGCGTTCGCAATCTTCGCGTGGGTGGGCTACGGTATCGCCGGTCTGATCGCCGGTGTGATCCTTCTCGATTTCGGGCTGCAAAGCGCACACGTCGCGAACATGGCACGCAGCATGAGCATCAGGAGCGATGCGATGAGCCGCATTAACACGCTGTATATGACGATTCGCTTCGCGGGCGGCGCGCTCGGTTCGTTGCTGGGCGTGTGGGCGTGGAGCGTATGGCAATGGCCGGGAGTGTGTGGTGTCGGCCTCATTCTCGCGTGCGGGTCTTTGGCGTTGCAGGCCGGACCGGGGGTGGCCGGTGCCGGCGTGCAGGAAAGATGTTTGCGCGATTGATTCGACATGTGCGGTGATCTGGTTGCGGAACACGTGCTTGACGAATGACGTTCTTGCCGCAATGCATCGGAAGGCTCAGTCTTCCGACGAACGCATCGACACGTCGCCGATGAGTACCCCTCTCAACCGTTCTCGTAACGCGAGAACGTTGTCCGCACCGTTCAACTGCTCGAACTCCCGTTGCGCTTCCTGCCAGAGAGGGGCTGCTCTTTCATGCAGGCGCCGTCCCTCCTTGGTGAGTTCGACAAGGCGGCTTCGGCCATCGGTGGGCGAGGGCTTGATCGTGACGAAACCGTCGCGCTCCAGGAAGCCCACCATCTTCCCCATCGCGGTTCGTTCGATATCGAGCCGTTCGGCAAGCGCGTTGACCGGGGTACTTCCCACTTCGCGCAGGGCGGCCAGGGTGAGGAATTGCGTGATGCGCAGACCCGAGGGCTCGAGATGGCTATCGTAGAGTCGGGAGATCTGCCTGCTCGCCTTCCTCACGGCGAAGCAGTTGCATTGATCGATGCCGAGCGGCTTATTTACTGGCAACATCCGTTGCACTCCTCATTCGGTTAATTGCGAGAAGCTTACGCGCGCGTCGTGCGAAGGTGCGGCGATAGCTATTCAAGGACCTGTTCACACGAAGGCGTCCCGATACTTCGCGACGAACTCCTGGACCGACAGCGGCGGCTTCCCGGTGATCTTCTCGACGGCGTCGTTAGTGCCCGAGAAAATGCCGTCGCGATAGTCCTGCGCGACTTCGACCAGATGCTGCGTGAGGAACGGCGGAAACTTGTAAAGGGTTTCCATCTTGATCCGAAACTCCTCGATGGAAGTCGGCGCGTATTCGATCCGGGCGCCGAGAACCTCGCTCATTTTGGCTGCGATCTCGACGTGATTCATCTCGACGGGGCCGTGGAGCGTGTAGGTCCTGCCCTCGTGGCCTTCGGGGTTGGCGAGGATGTGGGCGATCACGCGTCCCTGATCGTCGCTGGAGATAGGCGCGTGACGGCCGTTGCCGAACGGAAACTCGATCTTCTTCGTGGCCCAAATTTCCCGCGCGAAATGCGGATAGACGAGCCAATCGGCAAAGAACGTCGGGCGCAAATGCGTAGTCGCGACACCCGACCAATCGAAGACTCGCTCGGAGACCCAGTGATCCTGTGCTGCGTGGCTCATCGATTCCCGACGCGCGGAAATCTGCGACATGTTGACGATCGCCGTGACGCCCGCTTCCTGTGCTGCCTGCGCGAAATAGGCCGCGGCCCCGATGATTCCCGGCGCAATCGGATGAAGGAAATAGGCCGATCGAATGCCTTCCATCGCTGCCCGAATATCGTCGATGTCGGTAAAGTCCCCGACCGCGACATCGACGCCGCGCTGCCTCAGCGCTTCCGCTCGATCGTCATCCGTACGCACATATGCCCGCACGCGTTTGCCCATCTCGAGCAGTTCGTCAATAGCATTGCCTCCGGTCCGTCCGGTTGCACCGCTCACAAGAATCTCAGGCTTGTTCATCGCATCGCTCCGTTTGAAAGTGAGAGCATATGCTCTCTCGAGATGGAGATTAGGTGCATATGCTCGTATAGTCAAGTTTTTTGTCGGCTCTTTTACGCAGAGCGCAGCGTCGGCGCAAATTCGGCCAACAGACATCCTTCAAACGAAAGCAGGGAGACGACGCGCTCTGCCGCTCGCCATGCGCCATGCGCCCCGTCGAATACAGCGCGGAGAGCGCTATCCCCGGCAGCTTCCGGTCATCCTCATTCGGATGCGACAGCAAGGCCGATGGCCGAGTCCCTGCGGAATGACGCGGGCGATTACCTTGTCATCTGGAAGCGCGTGAACGGACAGCGGAAGCAGTATCGCGACATATACGACGCCGGCCGCGTGTTGCCGGTGCTAACAGCGGTACATGCGCGGCGGCGGGAATAGGCGATCGTGATGATATGCATCGGTGCCTTCCACGGCACCACGCGCTTCTACTGCGGCATCGGCCGGTCTACTGCGGCATCCCAGATCCCCATCGCGTCGTTCACGGCCTTCTCGATGACGGCATGCCGGACTGAATCGCGGGCGAGCACGGACAACCCCTGAAAAAAGCAGTCGAGCGCGATGGATAGCGACGCCGGATCCGTGCTGCTGCGCAGCTCCCCACTCTTGATGCCCCGTGCCACGCAGGCGCGGAAGCCAGCGCGCGTGCGATTGCGCACCTCACGAAGCAACTGAGTGACGGCTTCGCTGCCGGTGGAACTGGCCCCCACAACGCCTAGCGCGACCATACAGCCTTTCGGGTGGCCGCTCTCGGTCTGCATCCTTGCCGACCGAAGCATCGCCAGAAACACGCTCTCCCGTGGCGGAAGCGACGTGTCATGGAGACTGCGCGTCACCTTGCCGTAAATCTCCATGTATCGTTCCAGCGCCTCCTTGTACAGCGCCTCTTTGGACTCGAAGGCCGCATAGAAGCTGGGCGCGGAGATGCCCCCGCCGATCGCGGCCTTCAACTGCGACAAAGACGTCGATTCATAGCCATGTTCCCAGAACAGATGCATCGCCGAAATGATTGCCGCATCGCGGTCGAACGTGCGTGGCCGACCCCGCTGAACCATGAACATCTCCTTCAATCGAAATATACATACTAGTCGATACATAATTTGGGTGCAAGTCGCGAGCTGGCACCTCTGGTGCATGTCAGCGGGCCGTTCAAGAAAGCGGTTGACACAGCCTTCCGTATTCTTTTAAATATGTACCATTCGGTATGTAAAGCCGGAGCCGCGCGGGGTCATCACACGAATCCCGCATTTTTTTAGCTATTTGTGTACCATTCGGTATGGAATAAGCCAATGTCCAAAGAACTCGAAGCACGTCTTGACGCCATCGAAAGCCGCTTCGCCATCGAGGCGCTGATCGCCAACTACGCCGAGGCGTTCGACACCATGAATATCGAGCTGCTGGCCACGCTCTGGCATCCCGACTCGCGACTGCACCTGGGCGCGAACGGCAACTCCGATGGCCTGGAGGCGATCCTGGCGCAAGCGCGCATCAACATGAAGCGCATGCCCCACATGCATCATTGGATGGCGAACGCGCTAATCACGGTGGACGGTGACAACGGCCACGGCCTTGTAGCGGCGGACTGTCTTTTCTACGACGTCGATCAGGGCACGCTACAGGTGAGCGGCCAATACCGCGACATCTATCAGCGACGCGAAGGCCGCTGGGCATTCGTGGAGCGCACCTTCACCATGCACTACGCGACGCCGCTCCAGAACTGGCAGCCCATCGCGGGAACGGAACGCTTCGGCCGTCCGGCTTGATGCGGCCCGCGGCCGCCGGGACTTATGCATATGACAACCTCTTCCACACGTCGATGGTCGGCGTTCGCGGTGTTGCTGGTGGGCGCATTTCTGCCGCCGCTGGACTTCTTCATCGTGAACGTCGCCCTGCCGTCCATCCAAAGCACGCTCCACACGAGCGCTGCGGAGCTGCAACTCGTCATTTCCGGATATGCCGCGGCCTACGCGGTTTTCCTTATCACAGGCGGACGGCTAGGCGATCTATTCGGACGACGAAGTATCTTTCTGATCGGCGTCACGGGCTTCGGACTGACATCGGTGATCTGCGGGCTCGCATCGTCGCCCGCCATACTGATCCTCGGGCGAGTGCTGCAGGGTCTGAGCGCCGCCGCCATGGCGCCGCAAGGACTGGCCTCCATTCACGCCCTGTTTCCAGAGAAAGAGCGTGCGCGCGCCTTGGGCCTATACGGCGCGGCGGTGGGTCTGGCCGCCGTAGCCGCGCAGGCGCTCGGGGGCGCGTTGATCTCTGCGGACGTCTTTCACCTTGAGTGGCGCGTCGTCTTTCTCATCAACTTGCCCGTCGTCGCCGCTGTTCTGATCTTCGGGCTGCCGTTGCTACCCGACGTCCGCGGTGACAGCCCGGCACCTGTAGACCGAATCGGCGTGCTGCTCTGCGCACTCACGCTGGCCTTGCTCATCGTGCCTCTGGTCGAAGGGCGGGAGTTGGATTGGCCGTGGTGGGCCTGCGCAATGCTGATCGCATCCCCCGTCGCCGGGGCGGGCTTCTGCCGATATGAGATGGCCTACGCCCGCCGAGGCGGTGTGCCTCTAATCAGCGTGGAGCTGATCCGCAGGCCCGGCCTGATGAGCGGGCTTACGGGCGTCCTTTTCTTCTACGTCGTCTCTGCATTCTTCCTGACGTTCTCCGTCTACCTCCAGGCGGCGCTTGGGATGAGCCCATTCGAGACAGGGCTGGTGTTCCTTCCGTTCGGTGTCGGCGCCTTCATCGGGCCGCTGACGACCCCGCTGGCCATTCGCCTCTTCGGCGACCGCGTCCCCGCCATCGGCATGATGCTGGAGGCCGCCGGCTGCATACTCCTCGCCGCCCTCGTGGCCGGCGCGCCCGGACAGATGCCGGCTCAGTTTCCGCTGATAGGAGCAGTAGCGCTCTTGGGATTCGGTCAGGGCTGGGCGCTGCCGACGCTGGTGCGCTCGGTTATCAATCGCGCACCGGCGACCGGTTCCGGGATGATCGCGGGCATCACGAATTCGGCGTTGCAAATCAGCGCAGCACTGGGTGTCGCGGTCATCGGCGGTGTTTTCTTCAGTGTCGCGGGGACTTCGCCGGATTCGGTGACCTTGGCCAGGGCACTGGTCATCGCCATGATGTGCGTCGGCGGCAGTCTGACCGTTTCGGCCGTCCTGTCTATCGTCGCTTCGAGATCGAGCATTCATGCCGCTGCGAGGGCGGCGCCTCGTTGAGTCCGGCGCGCCATCACTCACGGCATTGCAGGGCCGTGGACATGTCGATGGCGACCCCGTGCCATTTCGGCCAGCACCATCGTCGGTTCGAGCGCCAATGCGCCAGGACCGGCGCTCGGGCACCTTCAAGCGGGACCTGTCCGCCGAGCCGGAAGACGACGCCTCCCCCGCGCTCGATACACATCCGCGAGGGCACGCTCCGCAGTCTCTGTCGCGCTGAGCGCGAAGTCGGTCCGGCGCGATATCGTGTCTTATCCGCGGTTTGCATCGGTCGTCGAAGGCGCGTCTGTCGGCCCCTCAGAACGCCGGAATGATCGCGCCTTGATAGCGCGACAGGATGAACTGCCTGACTTCGGGAGACTGATAGGCGGCGACGATCTGCTGCACCCACGGCTTGTTCGCATCCTGCTCGCGTACGGCGATCAGACACGCGTAGACCCCGGAGCCGTCCTCGCGCAGGATCGTGTCCTTCGCCGGGTTGAGTCCGGCCTTGATCGCATAGTCCGCATTGACCGTCGTGGCGTCGAAATCGTCGAGCGTGCGCGGAAGCTGCGCCGCATCCACTTCCTTGAATCGGAAGTGCCTGGGATTGTCGATGATGTCGAGGGGCGTCGCGTTGACGCCCGTGACAGGATCGATGCCCTGTCGCAGCCGAATGCTGCCCGCCTTCTGCAACAGCAGGAGAATCCGGCTCTCGTTGGCGGGATCGTTCGGAATGCCGATGGTTGCGCCGTCCGGCAGGTCCGAGTACTTCCGGTAACGCTTCGAATAGAGTCCGATCGGCCCGATCCACGTGCGGCCGATGCCGACCAGCTTGTAGCCGCGCGCGCGAATCTGCGAGGAGAGGAAAGGCCGGTGCTGGTAGCTGTTGGCATCGAGATCGCCTGCGTCGAGGGCCGCGTCGGGCTGAATATAGTCGTTGAACGACACGATCTTGATGCGCAGACCGTAGTCGCGCTCCGCGACCTTTTTCACCGCCTCGAAGATTTCCTCATGAGGTCCGCTCGTCACGCCGATCTTGAGCAAGGGCGTTTCCGCCTGCGCGGTCGCGCTCACGACCACGGCAAAAAATGCGCATAGCAGCGCGCGCAGAAGGGAAAGGGAGAGTCGTTGCACGAGAACTGTGTCCTTGTCGTGAGGATGGCGAACCCGGTCATTCTATGGACCCGATCCCGTTCCGATAACCAATCCGTTGGCATAACCTTATGCCGGCCTGCCTTCGGTTTCGGCGCGCGTCACGGCAGGATGTAAAGGTCCGCGAAATTGCCTCTCAGACCTTCGCCTGTGGATGCATGGTTCTTCACTTTGGTCGATGCGATCGTGATGTTCGGATTGGCGCCGAACTCGATCGACGGAATATCGTCATGCACGATCTGCTGGAACTGCCGGAACAGCTGACGGCGCCTGTTTTCGTCGGTTTCCACCGAGGCCGCTTCGAGCAGTCGGTCCACTTCCGGATTCGAATAGTGCGCGGCCTGAAGATCGCGCGCAGTTTGCTGGAATGGCCGCGCGCCATGGCGAAAGCGCATGGCGCGGCGCGTCGTCTCACGAATAGAACGACGGCTTCGGAATTCGTCCGTTGAGCGCCCAGTCGCCCAGCTCGCGCACCTTGTAATCGAGCGGATCGTGCAGCGTATGCACGCGCACATTGCGCCAGAAGCGGTCGAGCCGCAACGCCGCCGTCGTCGAGCGCGCGCCCGTCACTTCGAACATGCGATGCGCGACGTCGAGCCCCGCGCGCGCCGCCGCCACCTTCGCCGTGGCGACTGCGACGGCCACTTCGCCGCGCTCGCTTTCGGTGAGGGAAAGGCCGCGCGCCCACGCGCAATCGAAGGCCTGCATCGAACGTTCGACTAGCAGACACGCCCCTTCGAGCGCGACAAAGAAGTCGCCGTAGTGCGCGATCACGTACGGATCCTCGGCGGGACGCTCGGCCTGCGAGGCAATCCACGGCCGCGTCTGCGCGAGCGTCGCGTCGCGCGCCGCCTGCAATGCGCCTTCGCCGATGCCGAGATAGATATGGCACAGGATCGACTGCGCGAGCAGCGGCCGCAGCGTCGCGAACGGGCTGGAAAGCGGTCCGGGATTGAGCAGCAATTCGTCCGCCGCGATGGGCACGCGCTCGAAGATCACCGTGCCGCTGTCGGTCTGGCGCTGCCCCATGTTGTCCCAGTCGTCGAGCACGGTGATGCCCGCGCGATTCGTCGGTGTGATGCCGATCAGCAGCCGCCCGTCGCCATCGAACGCGGACGCGAGCAGCTGGTCCGAATCGCGGGCGCCGGAACAAAAGCTCTTGCGGCCATCGAAGACATAGCCGCCGGCGTCGCCTGGCAGCGCGCGCGTGCTCTTGTCGAGCGGATTGAGCGCGTTGCCCCAGAACCAGCCCTGCGCGACAGTCTCACGCGACCAATGGCGAATCTGCGCATCGCTGCCGAAGAGGCGGATCGTCGCGAGTTGCAGATGATGGAACGCGAACAGATGCGCGAGCGAGCTGTCGACTCGTGCCATCCGTCTGACGACATCGAGCGTCGTCGACCACGGAGCGCCGTCGCCGCCGTACTCCACCGGCAACGACAGTCGCAGCAGGCCGCTCTCGCGCAACAGGCGGCGCTCATGAAAGGCGGTTCCGCCGGCCTTGTCGCGTGCCGCGGCGGTTTTCGCCCATTCGCGCAGCACCGCTTCCAAAGGCTCGGCCCACGGGGCGTCTTGAGTGCGGCTCATTGCAGTGTCTCCTGTCGATGAAGGGTGCGCCGTGTTCGATGCCCGGCTTTGGCGTCAAACCGGAAAACCATAGATAAATACATTGGTTTGGCTTGGATGGGCCGATTTGTAAGCTTGTCGCGCACCATCGACGATAACCGCTTCGCTGCCTCGCGCGCGCGAAGCAAGAGGAGAACCCAATGAAGAAGTTCCATCCGTTGCGGGCCGGCGTGCTGGCCATCGCATCGAGCGCAATGATCGCATCGCTCGCGCAGGCCGCCGATCCGAACAAGCCCGAGATTCGCTTCGGCGCGACGGCCGGTCCGTACTCGGACCAGATTCGCTACGGTATCAAGCCACAGTTGGAGAAGGAAGGTTACAAGGTGACGATCGTCGAGTTCAGCGACTACGTGCAGCCGAACCTCGCGCTCGCCGACGGCGCGCTCGACGCCAACGCATTCCAGCACGAGGTGTATCTCAAGAAGTTCTCGGCGGATCACAAGCTCGCGCTCTCGGAGCTCGTGAAGGTGCCCACCGCGCCGATCGGACTCTACAGCCACAAGCACAAGCGCCTCGACGAGCTGAAGGACGGCGCGACCGTGTCGCTGCCGAACGACGTCACCAACCAGGCGCGCGCGATCATTCTGTTGCAGCAACTCGGCTGGGTGACGCTCAAGCCCGGCGTCGATCCGGTGAAATCGTCGGAGCGGGATATCGCGTCGAATCCGCACAGGATCAAGCTCGTGCCGCTCGAAGCCGCGCAACTGCCGCGCTCGCTCGATGACGTCGACTATGCGTTCGTGAACGGCAACTTCGCGCTCGCGGCCGGCCTCAAGCTCAATGACGCGCTCCTGCTCGAAAAGATTCCGCCGTACTACCTGAATCTCGTTGCGGTACGCACGGCCGATCTGAACAAGCCGTATGTGACGGACATCGCGAACGCGTACCGGTCGGCGGATTTCGCGCGCGTGATCGAGCAGCGCTTCGCGGGATTCTCCAAGCCGGCGCAGTAAGCGGGAACGCTGCGGCGCAACGCTCAAGGCCGCAGCCCTTCGACGGCTTCGAGCCGCGACGCCGCATCGTCGCGGCGGCTTCTCGACAGACGCGGATTGAACGCGGCGTGCAGCGCATCGCTCAGCAGATTGAGCGCGAGCACCGTCAGGGCGATCGCCGAGCCGGGCACCGCGATCATGTACCACGCGGTGCGCAGCGCTTCGCGCCCGGTGCCGACCATCGAGCCCCAGCTCACCACGTTCGGATCGCCGAGCCCGAGAAACGACAGCGCCGCCTCCGACAAAATCGCGTTCGCGACGAGCAGCGCGGTCGAAACGAGAATCGGCGTGAGCGCGTTGGGCAGGATCTCGATGAAGATCAGATGCGCATCGCTTGCGCCGAGCGCGATGCTCGCGCGGACGAACTCGCGCTCGCGCAGCACGATGAACTCGCCACGCGTGAGCCGCGCGATGCCCGGCCACGCGGTCACGCCGAGCGCGAACACGATCGTCGAAAGCGACGGCGTGAGAATCGCCACGAGGATGATCGCGAGCAGAAACGGCGGCACGGTCTGGAAGAACTCGGTGATCGCCATGAGCACGCGGTCGATCGCGCCGCCGAAGTAACCCGCGACGCCGCCGATCAGCACGCCCAGCACGAGCGCGATAACGGCGACCGTCCCGCCGACGGACAGCGAGACGCGCGCGCCGTGAAAGAGACCGGCGAGCAGGTCGCGGCCCATCAGGTCGGTGCCGAGCGGAAACGCGCGATCGGCGCCGGGCCATTGATAGGGCGCGGCGACCATGTCGAGCGGATCGCCGGGAAAGAGCCAGTTGGCCGAGAGCGCCGCGACAAGCGCCAGCGCGAGCAGGAGCGCGCCGACGAACGCGGAAGGCTGGCGCAGGAAAGTGAGCGGCTTCATCGGTTCGACCTCGTGCGTGGATCGACGAGTCCGTAGAGCAGATCGACCATCAGATTGAGCAGGACGACGAGACACGCCGAGAGCAGCAGCACGCCGACCAGCAGGTTGACGTCGCGGCTTTTGATGGCCTCGAACGACAGTTGCCCGAGCCCCGGCCAGCCGAACACCGTCTCGACGATCACCGAGCCGCCGATCAGCGCGCTGCCCTGCAGGCCGAGCATCGTGAGCACGGGCAGCACCGCATGGCGCAGCGCATGATGCGTCGTCACGTACCACGGCCGGCCGCCCTTCGCGCGCGCGGTGCGGATGAAATCTTCCTGCAGCGTCTCGATCATCGAAGCCCGCGCGAGCCGCGCGAAAATGGCCACGTAATACAGCACGAGCGTCGCGGCGGGCAGCACGAGATGGCGCAGATGATCGAGCAGGCGCGAAACGCCGCGATGCGCAACGTTTGTATCGGCGACACCGCCGATCGGCAGCCAGTCGAGATGCACGCCGAAGACGACGATCAGGAGCAGCGCGGTCCAGAACATCGGCGCGGAATAGCCGATGGTCGCGAGCGTGGAGACGAGCGTATCGACGACGCCGTGCGGGCGGCGCGCGGCGAGCACGCCGAGCATGAGCCCGAGACTGACGGAGACGACGAGCGCCGTGCCGATCAGCGCGAGCGTGGCGGGCAGGCGCGCGAAGATCAGCGACGCGACCGGTTCGCCGAAGCGAAACGAAAAGCCGAGATCGAGCCGCAGCGCATGTTCGATGTAATGCAGCAGTTGCCACCCGACGCCGTGATTCAAGCCATATGCTTCGCGTAACTGCGCGACGTATTGCGGCGACACGTTGCCGCTCTCGCTCGCGATGACATCGACGAGATCGCCGGGCATCAGCTTGAGCAGCACGAAGTTGAGCACGGTGGTGCCGAGCAGCACGAGCACGAGCTGAATCAGCCTGTGCCCGATCCTGCGTCCCGCGAGCGCCGATGTAAGCCGCATGACGGTCACGCCTTGTCGAACCAGACGCGCGCGAAATTGGCGCGCGAATGGCTGGCGGTGTCGGTGACGTTGCGCAAGTCCTTCGCCCACACGCCGAACCAGCGGAACTCGAACAGATTGATGAGCGACAGGTCGCGCTGCGCGATCTTCTGCAACTCGACGTATAGGTCGCGCCGTTTGGCCGGATCGGTTTCCGTCTGCGCCGCTTCGATCACGCGGTCCATCTCGGTGCTCGCATAGCCGGACGCGTTGAACCACGGCGTGCCGTTGGAGGCCGCCTTCGACCAGTAATGCTGCTCGATGCCGATCTGCGGATCGAGGCCGTCCGTGCCCCAACTGCTGATGAGCTGGAAGTTGTAATCGGTGAAGACGTTCTTGATCCACGTCGGCAAGTCTTGTCCGCGCAGATTCACGTCGATGCCCACGCGCCGCAGCGCCTGACGCACGAACTCGCCGGTGCGCCGATAGTCGTCGCCGTAGGGAATGAAATCGTGATCGAGCTTGAAGCGCCAGCCGTCCGCCTTCTTCGGGAATCCGGCCTTGTCGAGCAAGACCTCGGCGCGCTTCGGATCGTACGGATACTGCTGCGTATCCGCCGTATAGAAAGACTTCACCAGCGACGACTCCGGCCCCGTCGCGGGCACCGCGTAGCCGCCCCACACGGTCTTGACGAGCACGTCGCGGTTGATCGCGTGCGCGATCGCCTGACGCACTTCGAGCTTGCCGAGAATCGGATCGCGCAGATTCGGTTCCAGCCAGAGCCACGCCGCGTAGCCGTTATAGCCTTCACGCGAAACGACGAGATGGGGCAGCTTCGCGAGCCGGTCGGCATCGGCGAAAGTCACCGGATTGCGTTCGCCATATTGCGCCGCGCCGGTTTCCAGCGCGGTCGCGCGGCCGGAAACGTCGGGCGTGATTTTCCATGTGATGCGGTCGAGATACGGCTGACCCGGCGCCCAATACTTGTCGAAGCGGTCGAGCACGATGCGGTCGCCGCGCGCCCATTCCGTGAACTTGAACGGACCGGTGCCGACCGGCTTGTTGTTGTACGGATTGTTGCGGATGTCCGTATTCTCATAGAGATGCTTCGGCAGGATCGGCGTGCCGAGCGAATCGAGAATGCCGAAGGTCGCGGGCGTCGATTTCGACAGATGCAGCACGACCGTATGCGCATCCGGCGTATCGATCTTCGTCAGGTATTGCAGCACGCGCCGCGACGCCGGGCTGATCTTCAACCACACTTCCTCGGCTGAGAATTTGACGTCGGCGGACGTGAAGGGCTGGCCGTCGTGCCAAAGCGCATGGCGGCGCAGCCTGAAGGTCCATGCGAGGCCGTCGGGCGAGACGGTCCAGCTCTCCGCGAGCTGCGGGCGCGGCTTGAGGTCCGGGCCGTATTCGACGAGGCCGTCGAAGATCTTGCTTGCGACCGCGCCGATCATCGTCGCGGAATTGACGAAGAAGGCGAGCGTCGGCGGTTCCGGATGGATGACCGCCGTGAGCGTGCCGCCGCGCTTCGCGCCGTTCAGCGTGATCGGCGTCGTTTCGGTCGTGGCCCAGGCGTTGCCCGTGAACACGAACGGCGTCGCCGCGCCCGCGACGAGCGCGCCCGCGCCCTTGAGCAGCCTGCGCCGCTTCAGATCGGCCACGGCGGCGCCCAGCGGATCATCGCGGAACAGAAGCGTCGAGGTCGAGGTCGAGGTCGGCTGCGGCTTGCGCTTGAAAGTCACGATCAATTTTCCTTGTATCGAATAAGAATGGCGCATGCGATGACGGCACCGCGTCGATCAGCGCGCGCGTGTAGGTGTGTTGCGGCGAAGTCCAGATCGAAGCGTGATCCCCGCTCTCGACGATGCGTCCCGCCTGCATCACGAGCACGCGGTCGGCGATATAGCGGACCACCGACAGGTCATGCGAAATGAAGAGCAGCGCGAGGCCCAGCTCGTGCTTGAGGTCGGCGAGCAGGTCGAGAATCTGCGCCTGAATGGAGACGTCGAGCGCGGACACGGGCTCGTCGCAGATGACGAGTTCCGGCCGCAGCACGAGCGCGCGCGCGATGCCGATGCGCTGCCGCTGCCCGCCCGAGAACTCGTGCGGATAGCGCCGCAGCGCCGATTCCGGCAGACCGACGGCATCGACGATGCGGCGAATCCTGTCGTGCCGTTCGCGCCGGTTCGAGACGCCGTGAATGGCGAGCGCATGACCGAGCGTGCGTTCGACGGTATGACGCGGATTGAGCGAGCCGTACGGATCCTGAAAGATCATCTGCACGCGGCGGCGATAGGGCCGCAACGCACGCCGTCCACGATGCGTGACATCGTCGCCGTCGAAGACGATGCGCCCGCCCGTGGGCTCCACGAGCCGCGTCAGCGCGCGCGACAGCGATGACTTCCCGCATCCCGATTCGCCGACGAGGCCCACTGTCTCGCCCGCGCGAATCTCGAAGCTGACGCCGTCCACGGCGCGCACGCCGTCGTAGTCGACGCGCACGTCGCGGGCGTCCAGCAGCACGCGCGCGGGCGTTTCGGCGGTGGATCGCGGCTTGGCGCGCGGCGCGTCGGTGAGCCGCGCGTCGCGATAATGCAGTCCCGCGCCGAAATGCAGCGACGCGCTGAGCAGCGCGCGCGTGTACGGTTGCGCGGGCTGCGTGAACAGTTGCCGGCTCGATGCTTCCTCGACCTTCGCGCCGTCCTTCATCACGACCACGCGATCCGCCCAGCGCCCGACTATGCCGAGATCGTGCGTGATGAGCAGCACGGCCATCGACAGTTCGCGCCGCAGGCGGTCGATCAGCGCCAGAATCTGCGCCTGAATGGTGACGTCGAGCGCGGTGGTCGGCTCGTCGGCGATCAGGAGGCCGGGGCGGCACGCGACCGCGATGGCGATCATCACGCGTTGCCGCTGTCCGCCCGACAGTTGATGCGGATAGTGCGCGAAGCGCCGGCGCGGCTCCGGCAGATGCACGAGTTCGAGCAGCTCGAGCGCTTCCTTGCGCGCGGCCTGAGCGGACATCGGGCGATGCAGCGTGAGCGCTTCGGCGACCTGCTTGCCGACGGGCTGAAGCGGATTCAGCGAGGTCATCGGCTCCTGAAAGATCATGCTGATGCGATCGCCCCGCAGCGCGCTCCATTCACGCTCGCTTTGCGCGAAGAGCGGTTTCCCTTCGAAGCGGATCGCGCCTTGCACGCGCGCACGTTCCGGCAGCAGTCCCATCGTCGCGAGCGCGACGGTCGATTTCCCGCTGCCCGATTCGCCGACGAGCGCGACGATCTCGCCACGCGCGATCGTCAGATCGAACGGGCGAACCGCCGCATGGCCGCCGAAGGACACGCTCAACTGGTCGATCTCGAGCAGGGGCGTCGCGGCGCTCATGTCGCCTGCCTGTCGGCCGGCCCGGACGGATCGCGGAAGCCGGCGGCCGTGTGACGCGCGCCGAGCCGCGCGCCGCCGCCGAAGAGCTTCTCGCGCAGCGTGCCTTCTGCATACGCCGTCTTGTAGATGCCGCGCGACTGCAATTCCGGAATGACGAGATCGATGAAGTCCTCGTAGCTTTCCGGCGTCACGGTCCGCGTGAGATTGAAGCCGTCGATGCCGGCCTCGTCGACCCAGGATTGCAGCGCGTCGGCCACCTGAACCGGGTCGCCGACGATCGTCGTGTAGCGGCCGCCCAGTTGCATCTGGTCGAGCAGATGCCGCACGGTGACGCCGCGCTTGCCGTCGGTCACGCGCTGCACCGACGATTCGATGCCGCGTCCCTTGTGGCCGCCGGGCGGCGCGAGTTCGTCATCGGGCGCGTAAGTCGAATAGTCGATGCCGCTGCCCGCCGCGAAGTGCGCGAGACCCGCTTCAGGACTCGCATACCGCGCGTACTCGGCGAACTTCTCTTCGGCTTCGCGCTGCGTGCGGCCGACTACCACGGTGATACCCATGATGATCTTCAGATCGCCCGCATCGCGTCCGGCTTCGACGGCTTGCGCGCGCAGCGCGTTCACGAGCTTGCGCGTGCCTTCCTTGCTCTGGCTCGACACGAACACGCATTCGGCATGACGCACGGCGAACGCCTGGCCGCGCCCCGACGATCCGGCCTGGAACAGCACCGGCGTGCGTTGCGGCGACGGCTCGCACAGGTGATAACCGTCGACGTCGTAATAACGGCCGCGATGCCGCACCTTGCGCACCTTCGCGGGATCGGCGAACACGCGCGCCTCGCGGTCGCGCAGCACGGCATCGTCCTGCCAGCTTCCTTCCCACAGCTTGTAGAGCACGTCCAGATACTCGTCGGCGCGATCGTAGCGCTCGTCGTGCGCGATCATCTCGGTTGCGCCCATCGCGCGGGCGGCGCTGTCGAGATAGCCGGTCACGATGTTCCAGCCGATACGTCCCTCGGTCAGATGATCGAGCGTCGAGAAGCGCCGCGCGAGCAGATACGGCGCTTCATAGGTGAGATTGACGGTGATGCCGAAGCCCAAGTTCTGCGTCGCGGCGGCCATCGCGGAGACGAGCATCATCGGATCGTTGACGGGTAACTGCACCGACTCCTTCAGCGTGACATCGACCGATTGCTGATAAACGTCGTACACGCCGACGATATCCGCGATGAACAGCCCGTCGAAGAGGCCACGCTCCAGCAGCTTCGCGAGGTCGGTCCAATAGGAGAGTTTGCGATAGTCCGTCGAGCGGTCGCGCGGATGGGTCCAGAGGCCATGATTGATATGGCCGACGCAGTTCATGTTGAACGCGTTCAGAATGATGTGCTTCTTGCTCATGAAAGGGCGGGGCGATCGAAGAAAAAGTCAGGCCACGCCGATGCGCCATTGGCCCGGCGGCAGCGTGCCGTTCACGGCGAAATCGCCGACGATCCGGTCCTTGTAGATGCGCGGATTGTGCGACGCGATCGTGCGCGCGTTGCGCCAGTAGCGGTCGAGCCCGGCGGTGCGCAGCGTCGCGGATGCGCCGAGCGCGTCGAACACGCTCGCGCTCGCGTCGAGAACGAGTTGCGACGCGACCGTCTGCGCCTGCCAGATCTCGATCTCCGTTTCCGCGATGACGGCGAGCGCATCCGGCCTGTCGAACGACGCCGCCGCGCGTTCGAGCGCGCGCGCCGCCTGCGCGACGATCGCGCCGGCCGTCCAGGCGTGCGCGCGGGCGCGGCCGACTACTTGCAGCAATTGCGGATCGTCCGCGGCGCGCGTGCTGACCGCGTGGCTGTAACTGCGCGTGCGCGCGGCGATGGCGGCGGCCGCATCGCTCGCGACGGCCCGGCCGATGCCCGCGAGCGTCGCCAGATGCACGAGCTGATAGAACGCTTCGGAGTACGGGAACGGCGCGCGGCCCGCGACGATTTCGCGTTCGTCGACCTTCACGTTGTCGAAGCGGCTCGTGCCGCTCGCGGTGAGGCGCTGGCCCATGCCGTCCCAGTCGTCGATCACTTCGACGCCGTCCGCACGACGATCGACCGTGACGGACACGGCCTCGTCGTCCGCATTGGTTGCGCCGACGTGGATCCAGTCGGCGAAGAGCGAGCCGGTCGTATAGAACTTCGTGCCGTTCAGATGCCAGCCGTTCGCGTCGCGGGTGAGGCGCGTCGCGAACTGGCTGCGCGGCGCTTCGCCCGTCTCGGACCACGCCGCCCCGACGATGACGCCCTTCGCGAGCCGCGCGAGCCATCGCTCGCGTCGTTCGACGGGACTGTCGAGCGCGTGCTCGATGAAGCCGAAGTGCGCGCGCAGCGCCTGCGTGATGTTCGAATCGGCTTCCGACAACTCGATCAGCAATTCGAACAATTCGACGAGGCGGATGCCCTGGCCGCCATAGTCGGCCGGCACGCGCAAGGACGTGAAGCCGGCGTCGCGCAGCCAGGCGATTTCGTCGGTGGGAAGACGGCGTTCGAGCTCGCGCGCGACGCTCTGTGCGCGGATGCGAGCGAACACGGGCCGAAAGCGCGCGGCGAGCGCGGCGTACCGTTCCGTGGGACCGGGACCCCACGCTGCGCCGACTTCGACGCCGGAAGGCAGGGGAGCATTGCGATCGAAAGGCATGGCGCTCCGATGTGATTCGTGAAAGCGTCGATTATCTGCAACCCGTGCGCCAACGCTAAACGATGAATCATCAGAAGCTAAGCGCAATCGCCGCTATTCGCCGTTATCTGGTGTCGACGGCCATCTTCGCGGCAGGCGCGTGGGCCAGGCGAGCAGCTATAACCTCGAGCCACCGCTGGTCGCGCTTGCGCTCGGGCTGATCGACCGTCTGACGATGCCGCGGGTTCCTCGCGTGCAATGCATTGCAGAAAAGCTTCGTTGTTGAACCGTTCCGGCGAGCCTAGATTCGATCTGTCGAACCTAGCCAGCGGGGCGTGCAATCATGAGCGATGTCGTGATCGAGCAGCCGGTCGAAGTCGAGGCCGGGTTGAACTATCTCGTGCCTACGGGCGTGAAGCCCGCCTCCTACGCCTACGATCCGCCGCCCGGCGTGCCGCGCCGCACCGGCGAATATCGCACGCACGCGGTGAGGATTTCGAATGCGCGGCTGCGACCGCCGCCGGGCGGCCTGTCGCTGGACCGGAATGGTTTCGAGTTGCATCGCGAAGCGAGCGCGCTCAGCGATTTCTCCGACGATGCCGCGATTCGTTCGGTCTACTACCCGCAATCCGAGCGCCTGCTGAAGCAATGGACGGGGGCGAAGCGCGTCGTCATCTTCGATCACACACTGCGGGATGGCGCGGCGGCACGCGCGAACGGCGTGAAGGAGCCGGTGCATCTGATCCACAACGATCAGACCTTCGTTTCCGGGCCGCGCCGGGTGCGCGATCATCTTCCCGCCGATGAAGCCGCCCGCCTGCTGCAAGGGCGCTTTGCGATCGTCAATCTGTGGCGGCCGGTGGGCGAGGTCGTGGAATCGTCACCGCTCGCATTGTGCGATTCGCGCAGCATCGACGAACGCGATGCGGTCGCGCAGGACTTCATCTATCCGACGATGACGGGCGAAACCTACGCGTTCGTGCATAACCCGCTGCATCGCTGGTACTACTTCCCGCTGATGTCGCCCGACGAGGCGCTGCTCATCAAGATCTACGACTCGGCCGGCGACGGCGTTGCGCGTTTCACCGCGCACACGGCCTTCGACGATCCCGCATCGCCGCCCGATGCACGGCCACGCCGCAGCATCGAGTTGCGCAGCCTGCTGTTCTTCTGAGGTACTGCCGAGCAAGCCTGGTACGCGCTGCAAATACGAAAAGGTAACTCGGTATCGCAGAGGAAGGCATCGCACGCGGCCGCGAAAGCAACGAACGAATTCGGCTACGGCGCGCAATGGGCGAGCTGCGGGAAAGCATCGCGGGATTGCAGCGATATGCATAGTCGAAACGCTTCGTTGGCGACGCGTCTTGTCGATGCTTCAATGTTTCCGTCGCATTGAATGCGGCCTGCATCCGACAAACGCAAACCACAACGGAGATTTTCGATGTCCGAACTTTCCACGCTCGCCGCCGAATCCACGCTGTCTCCCGTCACGTCGAATGAACCGTTCCAGGTGCGCCCGATCGGCGGGCGCATCGGCGCCGAAGTGCGCGGCGTGACGCTTTCCGCCGATCTCGACGATAACGCCATCGCCGCGATCAACAATGCGCTGCTCGAACACAAGGTTCTGTTCTTCCGCGGCCAGTCGCATCTCGACGACGCCGCGCAGGAAGCCTTCGCCGCGCGTTTCGGCGAGACCGTCGCGCATCCGACCGTGCCGTCGCTTTCGAGCGGAAGCCGTCTGCTCGAACTCGATTCGAAGCATGGCACGCGCGCGAATTCATGGCATACGGACGTCACGTTCGTCGATGCTTATCCGAAGATTTCGATTCTGCGCGGCGTCGTGATCCCGCCCGCCGGCGGCGACACGGTATGGGCCAACACGGCCGCCGCATATGCGAACCTGCCGGAAGCGCTGCGCGATCTCGCCGACAAACTCTGGGCGCTGCATTCGAACGCCTACGACTATGCCGCCACGCGCAACGTGCCCGATACGGAATCCGAGCGCGAGTACCGCAAGCAATTCACCTCGACGCTCTATGAAACGGAGCATCCGGTCGTGCGCGTGCATCCGGAAACGGGCGAACGCACGCTCGTGCTGGGTCACTTCGTGCAGCGCTTCATCGGTCTTTCGCAGCGCGATTCGGACCGTCTCGCCGAAATCTTCCACGATCACGTCACGCGCCTCGAAAACACCGTGCGCTGGCGCTGGACGCAAGGCGATGTCGCGATCTGGGACAACCGCGCGACGCAGCATTACGCGGTGGCCGATTACGCCGATGCGCATCGCGTCGTGCGTCGCGCGACCGTGCACGGCGATGTGCCCGTAGGCATCGACGGGCGCAAGAGCCGCATCGTCAAGCAGGAAACGCGCACCGCCTGACGCGTGGCGCGATACCCCATGCACCGGCGATCGCATCGCCGGCGATCCACTCTTTCTCATTGCACGATGACACTACGATTCAAGCTCTTCGTCGGCGCGGCGACGCTGTTCGCTGCGCTCATCGGTCCCGCGCAGGCCGCCGATCCGGCCGTGGTGCGCATCGGCGTCGCGCAGCAGGGAACCGGCGATCCGCCCGTTTTCGGCGGCTCGCCCGCGGCGACCGCGCTTTTGCAGCATCGCGTCGAAGATGCGTTGCAGCCCGAGCACATCAAGGTCGAGTGGATCTTCTTCAAGGGCGCGGGACCCGCCGTCAACGAGGCGCTCGCGAACAAGCAGCTCGACTTCGCGTATCAGGGCGATTTGCCTTCCGTGCTCGGCCGCGCGAACGGATTGAAGACGCATCTGCTGCTGGCGTCGAACGTCCGGACCGGTGTGTACCTCGCGGTGCCTCCTGATTCGGACATCAAGAGCGTCAAGGATCTGAAGGGCAAGCGCGTCGGCATCTTTCGCGGGACGAATCTGCAACTCGTCGCCGATAACGTGCTGAAGCAAAACGGCCTCAGCGAACGCGATCTGCGCGTCATCAATCTCGATACCGCTGCCTCGCAGGCCGCGCTGGCGTCGAAGGGCGTCGATGCGGTGTTCCTCGACTACTCGCTCTTCAAGCTGCAACGTCAGGGGCTCGCGAAGATCGTCTATGCATCGCGCGATGACGGCGTGCAGTTCACGCGCCAGGCGCATCTTCTCGTGCTCGAAGACTACGAGCGCGCGCATCCCGACACGGTGCAGAAGGTCGTGACCGCCGTGGTGCAGGCCGCGCAATGGTCGTCCGATGAAACCAATCGCAATGCACTCTTCGCGTTGTGGGCGAAGAGCGGCGTGCCGGTCGAATCGTGGTCGTCCGAGTTTGCGAATCAATCGATGAAGGACCGCATGTCGCCGCTCATCGATCCGTTTCTGGTCGCGCGTTATCAGGCCGTCGCCGACGATGCGTTGCGTCTGAATCTGATTCGTCAGCCCGTCAGCGTGAATGGATGGTTCGAGCCGAAGTATCTGGATCAGGCGCTGAAGTCGCTGAAGCTCGAAGCCTACTGGCCGCGTTTCGATGCAACGGGCAAGCCTTCCGGCGAACGTCTCGCGGAGAACAGATAAATGGCCAATGCACTGACGCGTGTGTTTCAGCCCGCGGATCGTGCGCGCGGAATGTCATCAACTGATGCGTGGCGCACGATCGGCTGGACTGCGTTGCCGTGGATCGTGCCCAGCGTCTGCGCGTTGCTGTGGGTGCTCGGCTCGCACTACGGCTGGATCTCCGCGCAAGTGTTGCCGGCGCCCGCGCTCGTCTTCGAAACGCTCGGCGCACTCGCGAAGAGCGGCGAGTTGTGGACGCATCTGCTGGCGAGCACGACGCGCGCCGCTGTCGGATTCGGCGGCGGCGTGCTGCTCGGCATCGCGCTCGGCGGATTGCTCGGCCTGTCGCGCACGCTGGAAGCCTACGTCCTGCCGAGCTTCAACGCGATCGTGCAAGTGCCGGTGCTCGGCTGGTTGCCGTTTCTCATGATCGTCGTCGGCATCGGCGAGCCGCTGAAGTATCTGCTGATCGGGCATGCGGCGCTCGTGCCCGCCACGCTCTCGACACTGCAAGGCTTTCGCGGCACGCCGCGTGCGTTGCAGGAAGTTGCGTCGGTGTATCGCTATACGCGCTGGCAAGTCATCACCCGCGTGACTTTGCCGTCCGCGATTCCGGTCATCGGCACGGGCGTGCGGCTCGCGTTCACGAAAGCGTGGCTGACGCTCGTCGTCGTCGAGCTCGTCGCGTCGTCGGAAGGGCTGGGTTATCTGATCGTGTATGGACGTCAGCTTTTTCAGCTTGATCTCGTGCTGGCCGCGGTGCTGATCGTCGGCGCAATCGGCTATGCGGCAGATCGCCTGCTCGATGCATTCGAGCGCAAGCTGCAACGCGGCCGCGTCAATTGAGGATCAGCCATGTCGACTCTGGATTGGGAAGCGGGAACAGTCAAAGGATCGTGGCGCGGACTCGTGCTGCCGATAGCCGCGCTCGCCGTGTGGTGGTACGTGTCGCGCGATGCGCAAGTGGGGCGAGGCGTGATGGTTTCGCCTGCACACGTGTGGAGTACGGCGGTCGATCAGGTCCGCAGCGGGGCGCTCGCGCGTGCGTTGTCGGCATCGCTTGCGCGCGAGTTGACGGGCTTTGCGATCGGCACCAGTCTCGGCCTCGCGCTCGGCGCATTGCTCGGCATATCGAAGCTCGCGAATCGCGCGATCGCACCGAGCTTCAACACGTTCAAGCAAGTGTCGCTGTTCGCGTGGATTCCGTTGATCTCCGTGTGGTTCGGACTCGGCGATGTCGCGAAGGTCGTGTTCCTGTCGCTTGCCGCGCTCGTGCCCGTCGTGATGCATACGAGCGACGGCATCCGCGCCGTTCCCGCGAACTGGCTCGACGTGGCGCGCGCATATCGCTATGGCAGGCTGCAAACGGTGGCCTATGTCGTGGTGCCCGCAGCGTTGCCGTCCATCTTCACGGGCGTGTATCTGGCGCTCATCTATTCGTGGCTCGCGACGCTCGGCGCGGAGTATCTGCTCGTTGCGGGCAGCGGCATAGGCAATACGCTCGTCGATGGCAGCGAACAGTTTCGTATGGATCTCGTCGTGTTCGGCGTGATCGTGGTCGGTTTGACGGGGTGGGCGTTGAATGCTTTCGCACGCGGCGTGCAGCGGCGCTGGTTCGGCGCGTCGCGCGCGGCTTGAGGAGAATCCGGATATGACGACGCAAATAGAGCAAGACAGTGGCCTGACGCTGCGGCACGTGAGCAAGCGCTTCGCTGGCGATGCGGGGCCGCCGGTGCTCGATCGCATCGAGCTGTCGATTGCGAGCGGCGAGTTCGTGAGCATCGTCGGGGCGAGCGGTTGCGGAAAGTCGACGTTGCTGCGGCTCATCGCGGGCCTCGATGGCGATTACGACGGCGAGATCGATTTCGGCGGCGAACGCGTCGTGACGACGGATCTGTCGCGCGGCATCGTGTTTCAGGATCATCGGCTGTTTCCGTGGCTCGATGTCGCGCAGAACGTCGCGGTCGCGTTGCGCAACGCGCCGTTATCGAAGGCCGAGAAGGCGCGCGCGGTGGCCGAGCATATCGAGCTCGTCGGATTGAAGGGCTACGAGCGGCTTTATCCGCATCAGTTATCGGGCGGCATGGCGCAGCGCGTTGCGATTGCGCGAGGACTGGTGAACCGGCCGCGTCTGCTGTTGCTCGATGAACCCTTCGGTGCGCTCGACGCACTTACGCGAAGCCGCTTGCAGCTCGAATTGCAGCGGATATGGGAGCATGAACGGATCACGATGGTGCTCGTCACGCACGATGTGGAGGAAGCCGTGCTGCTGTCGGACCGGATCGTGGTGATGCAGGCGCGGCCGGGACGCATCGGGGAAGTGGTGGATGTATCGCTGCCGCGGCCGCGAAAGGTTGGAGATAGCAAGGTCGCCAGGTTGCGCGACGATATCGTGGACAGCTTCTTTACCGAAGCGGCCTAAAGCTGCGCTTCGATCGCCGCTTTATCGATAACGGACCACACGCGCTCGATCTTGCCATCGCGGAACTCATAGAAGACGTTCTCGCAAAACACGACGCGTCTTCCATCGATATGCAGGCCGAGGAAGTCAGCCTTCGGCGTGCATTCGAAGCGCAACCGGCAAGCGACGCGCGGCGGCTCCGCTATCAGCAGTTCGATATCGAAGCGGAGGTCCGGAATTTCGCGCACATCTTTCTTTAGGAGCTCGCGATAGTCATCGAGCGTGAGCGCGCGCGCGTTGTACTGCAGCGCATCGTGAACGAACGCGCCGAGATTCGGCCAGTCGCGCGCATTCAGGCAAGCGATGTATTGCCTGTAAATATCTGAAAGCATCGTGTGCGCTCCAAAAGGAATGGTGATGCGCTTATCGTAGCGTTGTGCGTTCGGCGGTGAACCGACCCGCGCAGCGCTCAATCCTCATCGACGACTCGCTAACCAACAAGCTTACTTCGAATGGCACGCGCAATGCTGAACGCAGGGATCACATTTCCCCGCCGGAGTTCTCCATGCCTTTTCGCGGCCAACCCGATCAGCTTTTGCCCAACGCCGCGCCCGCCGAACCGGAAGCGGGGCGCCGTTCGTTTCTGACACGCGGCGGCGCGGGCATTGCAGTCGCGCTCGCGGCCGGAACCGGCAGCGCATGGGCCGCCGGTCCTTCAGGTGCCGATGCCAATCAGGTCAAGCTGCCGCTGATTCAAGATCCGAACACGGAGCAGAAGGAAGAAACGCCCGACGCGAATCTGCCGCCCGACGCGCGCATCGGCTATGCGATCGTCGGGCTCGGACGTCTTTCGTTGAATCAGATTCTGCCCGCGCTCGCGCAATGCAAATACTCGAAGGTGGCGGCGCTGGTTTCCGGCGATCGCGAAAAGGCGCGGCGCGTCGCGCGTCAATACGGCATCGCCGATGCCGACATCCACGATTATCAGGACTTCGAGCGTCTTGCAGACAATCCGCGCGTGCACGTCGTGTATATCGTGTTGCCGAACGGCATGCACAAGGCGTTCACGCTGCGCGCGGCGAAGATCGGCAAGCATGTGCTCTGCGAGAAGCCGATGGCGAACAATGCCGCCGACTGCGAGGCGATGGTCGAAGCGATGAAGCGCGCCAATCGCAAGCTGATGATCGCGTATCGCAGCCAATACGAGCCGATGGATCGCATGGTTGCGAAGATGGTCAAGGAGAAGAAGCTCGGCACATTGCGCGAGTTCATCGCGGGAAATTCGCAAAATGTGGGCGATCCATCGCAATGGCGCTTGAAGAAGGCGCTCGCGGGCGGTGGCGCAATGCCCGACATCGGCCTCTATTGCCTCAACGCGGCGCGCTTTCTGTCGAACGAAGAGCCGATGGAAGTCGTCGCGACGGTGCATCGCCCGCAAGGCGATCCGCGCTTTGCCGAGGTCGAGGAATCGGTGCACTTCATCCTGCGCTTTCCGAGCGGACTCACGGCGACGTGCATGTCGAGTTATGCAAGCCACGAATCCCGTTTCTTCAGGCTGCAAGGCGCACAAGGCTGGGTCGAGATGGATCCGGCGTTCGGCTATAACGGATTGCGCTTGCGTCACGGCATGCTCGTCGACGGCAAGAGCGCGACGACCGAAGTGCAGATCGATCCGCAGAACCAGTTCGCGCGCGAAATCGATCACATGTCGGTCTGCGTGAAGGACGATCTCGTGCCGCACACGCCGGGCGAGGAAGGCTTGCAGGATCAGCGGATCATCGACGCGATCTACGAATCGGCGCGCACCGGCCGCGCCGTGAAGCTCGCCCAGCCGGATGCGCCGACGCGCGGGCCGGAGCCGCAGGAAGAGACTTTCTGATCGGTTGCGAACGGGTGGCATGCGGCGCGTGCGGAAGAGATAGCGCACGAGCACGCTCGCCGCGTTGACGCCCGTCGCGAGGTGGACGCCTTGTGCGCGGTAAGGATTGGCCAGCACGACGTTGGCGAGAATCTTAACCGCGAAGCCTCAGAGATCATGCGATAGCGCGTTTCGCTCGCGAACTGATTCGCGAGTCCGCAGCGGAACAGTTTCGTCACAGCGACGGTGTCTTCGGCGTGAACGCGCCCCTCTGAAACAACAGGTTGATCCCCCGCAGAAAAAGAAGCACTTTCGCCGTGGCCCGCCCCGCGCGTGCGCCAACTCTCGCACGATCGGCAAAGACGGGCGGTACATCAGCCGTCCCTCGCGGCATCAGCGATGCTAATAGCCGAAGACGCCGTTATCAGATCGATTTGACGGGGCGCGCCGGGCATTCATTCAGGCTTGCTGCTTAACCGCCCATTCCCGCGCGTCCCATTGATACGGAACCGTAAGGACGGTGTCATCCGGGCTAGCACCGATATAAGCCCGAATTATCCGGCGCATCAATAAACAGTATTAGGCGTTATGGTGCGATCTCGCTACGCTTCATCCAATGCGCTCGCTTACCACCGTCGGCGCGCACAGATGGAGACGCTGATGAACACGCGCTGCCGCAGCGAACGGCAATACCGCATTCGTCTAGCCGGTGTTGTCGTCCGCGCGCGGCAGCGCCGATCATGCGCCCGTGCTGATCTTCCAGAACGAGCGCGTGCATCGGCTTCGCGATCAGCGTTATTCGTGGTGCCAGAGACGCTCGACAAGCTCGAAGGCGGCTGCGCGCGGACTCCCTCCCGAATCATTGCGCATAACGGCGGACGCCAACGGGCACACGCCTTTCACAACAGCCGGAGACATTGATGAAATACGAAGATGACGTTCGTGCGCGTTCCTACAAGTTCCGCGACGAATATGTCGATGCCACGCCATGGTGGTATCGCGGCGAAATGCACCTCGGCTTCACATTGCTCTTCACGGGCGGCGTGATCGTCTTTTGTCTGATGCAGCTTCATGCGCCGACGCTCGCCGAATGGCTGGCCGTCATTCCGCTCTTTCTGTTCGGCAACTGGGCGGAATGGGCGGCGCACCGCTATGTGCTGCATCGTCCGACGAAGTATTTCAGCATGATCTACAAGCGCCATTGCGCGGTTCATCACCGGTTCTTCACGCATGTGACGCTTGAATACAAGGGTCACCGCCACTGGCGCGCGCTGCTGTTTCCGCCTTTCGCGCCGGTTGCATTCGTGCTGGCCGCCGTGCCGTTCGCGCTCCTGATCGGGTTCGTATTCTCCCGCAACGCAGGCTACATCGCGCTGTTCACGATGGCGGCATACTTTCTGATGTACGAGGGCCTGCATACGCTCTCGCACGTCACCGACAGCCCGTTCCTCGACCGCGTTCCGTTCGTGAACACAGTGCGGCGCCTGCACGCTACACACCACGATCCCGAAGTGATGGCGACACAGAATTTCAACCTCACGTTCCCGATCTGCGACACGCTGTTCGGCACACGCAGCGACGTTCCCGGTCGTGCGCGTCAACCGTTGGAACGCGGCCACTAAGGCGCTTGTTTCCGCAAAACACAGTCGCTCGCGACGTGGCGTTGCGTACGGCGGCCTCGAACTACCCGGCCGTCGCAGCCGCCTCACGGTTGCGCATGATCCATTCGCTGAAGAGTTTGACCTTCGGCTGACTCGCGACGCACTCCGGATAGACGAAGTAATAGCGTGAGCCCGTTTGGAGCACGGTGTCGAACGGCATGACGAGCCGCCGGGCCGCCACGTCTTCGCTGACCAGCGTCCGGTCGCCGATCGCGACGCCGAACCCTTGCATGGCGGCGTTGGTCGCCAGATCGAGCGTTTCGAATGTCGGTCCGAGCGTCGCGTCGATCTCGCTCGCACCCGCGCAATCGAGCCAGAGCTTCCAGTCGCGGTGATCGCGCGTCGGATGCAGCAACGCATGATGCGCGAGATCAGCCGCGGCGGCGAGCGGACTTTCATTGAGCAGTTCGGGCGAGCACACGGGCGTGAGCTGCTCGTCGAAGAGCGGCACGGCGTGCACGTCCGCACCGGGCGACGAGCCGTAGATGATCGCCGCATCGAACGATTCGACCTCGAAATCGACATCGTGCTGCCAGGTCGTCGTGATCTGCAATTGCAGTTCGGGATGCTCGCTCTGGAAGCGCATGATCCTCGGCAGCATCCATCGCATCACGCAGGTGGGCACTTTCAGCGCGAGATCGGTGCGCTGGCGCGTGAGACGCAGCGATACCTCTTCGATGCGCCCGAAGCTCTCTCTCACGACGGGCAACAGCACGTCGCCTTCCGCCGTCAAGGTCAGGCCCCTTGCGCCGCGGATGAAAAGGGGAAAGCCGAAGTATTCCTCCAGCGCGAGAATCTGTCTGCTGATCGCCCCCTGCGTGAGGCACAGATGTTCCGCCGCACGCGTGAAGCTGCGGTGACGCGCGACGGTCTCGAAGATCTGCAGTGCGTTGAGCGGAGGAAGTCGTCGCATCGGGGCGTGTCTCCGATCATGAAAATCACGTCAGCCGGAAATAGTGTAGCAAGCCGGGCGCGGTGCTAATGCAGTATCTTGCCCAGAAAATCCCTCGCCCGGTCGGACCGCGGATGCGCAAAGAACGCGTCCTTATTTTCGTCTTCCACGATGCGCCCGTGATCCATGAAGATCACCCGGTGCGCGACCTTTCTGGCGAAGCCCATTTCGTGCGTGACGCACATCATCGTCATGCCTTCCTGTGCCAGTTCGACCATCACGTCCAGCACCTCGTTGATCATCTCCGGATCGAGCGCGGAAGTGGGTTCGTCGAACAGCATCGCGACCGGGTCCATCGACAGTGCGCGCGCAATCGCCACGCGCTGCTGCTGGCCGCCTGAAAGCTGCGCGGGATACTTGTCGGCGTGCGCGCGCAGGCCGACGCGCTGGAGCAGACGCAGCGCCTTGTCGGACGCTTCGTCTTTCGAGCGCCCCAGCACTTTCGTCTGCGCGAGCGTGAGGTTGTCCGTGATCGACATGTGCGGAAACAGCTCGAAATGCTGAAACACCATGCCCACTTTCGAGCGCAGTTTCGACAGGTTGGTGCGCCTGTCGTGGACGGACTCCCCGTTGACCGTGATGCTGCCGCTCTGGAACGGCTCGAGCCCGTTGACGGTCTTGATGAGCGTCGACTTGCCGGACCCGGACGGCCCGCAGACCACGACCACTTCGCCTTTGCCGACGGTGGTGGTGCAGTCGGCCAGAACCTGGAACTGGCCGTACCACTTCGACACGTTACCGATGGAAATCATGCGCAAACCTTTTTGAAGTGCGTTAGCCATTGAGACGCGGCTTTTAGCGATGTCTGCCGACGCGATACCGGCGCTCGAGCGCGCGCGCATACCAGGTCAGCGGAAAGCACATCGCGAAGTAGAGCAACGCGACGAGGGCGTAGATCGGGAAGGGACGGAACACTGCGTTGGTGATCATGGTGCCGGTCTTGGTCAGCTCCGTGAGACCGATGATCGACGTGAGCGCCGTGCTCTTCACGACCTGCACGAGAAATCCCACGGTGGGCGGCACGGCGATCTTCCATGCCTGCGGCCAGACGACGTAACGCAACTGCTGCGTCCACGTCATGCCGAGGCTCGCCGCGGCGCTCCACTGGCCGCGCGGCACCGCCTCCACGCAGCCGCGCCAGATGTCGGCGAGACAGGCGCCCGTGTACAGCGTGAGCGTGACGGTCGCGGCAGCCCAGGGCGACACTTCGACGCCCAGCAGCGGCAAGCCGAAGAAGCCGAGGAAAAGCTGCATCAGAAGCGGCGTGCCCTGGAACACCTCGACATACAGCACCACCGTCCGGCGCAGCCACGGCAGCGGCGACACGCGCATGGCGAGCAGCGCCAGTCCCGTGAGGCCGCCTCCGACGAACGCGATCACCGAAAGCACAACCGTCCAGCGCGCGGCCAGCGTCAGGTTGCGGGCGATATCCCACAGCGTGAACTCGATCATCGTGAACGCTCCTTCGGAAGGCCGGGTTCGGCCGCGCCGATGCGCAGGGACAACAGGTTGCGCAGACCGCGCCGGGAAGTGGTCGCGGCCGCGCGGCCGGCCCGTCCCGCGAACAGCCGCTTGCCGAGTCGGTTGATCAGCATGCGCAGCACGATCGACAGCAGCAGATAGATCGCGGTGACGATCACGTAGCACTCGAACGAACGGAAGTTGCGCGACTGAATGAAGCTGGCGGCGTGCGTCAGGTCAGGCACCGAAATCTGCGATACGACCGCGGAGCCGAGCATCACGATCAGCACCTGCCCGAGCAGTGCGGGAAACACGTTGGCGAGCGCCTGCGGCAACACGACGTGGCGGAACACGTGCGGTCCCCGCAGGCCGAGCGCCATCGCGGCCTGGAGCTGTCCGCGCGGTATCGAGTCGATGCCCGCCCGGACGATTTCCGTGGCGTACGCGCCGAGGTTCACCGTCATCGCCAGCACGGCGGCCTCGATTTCGCCGATATGCACGCCGAGGCTGGGCAGCCCGAAGAACACGAAGAAGAGCTGCACGAGAAACGGCGTGTTGCGAATCAGCTCGACATATGCGGTGATCGCCGCGCGGACCGGCTTCGGGCCCGTCACGGCGAGACACGCGCCGCCGATGCCGACCAGGCCGCCCAGCAGCGTCGATATGGCGGTCAGGCCGAGCGTCACCGCGACGCCATGCGCGAGCACATCGACATAGAGGCCGACGTCGCTGAAGTCGAACGTGTAGGTCATCGAGCGATCCTCCCGCGTGCGAGTGAACGGAGCGCTCCGCGCATCACAGGTCGGCCGGCAGCGGTGCGCGTAGCCACTTCTGCGAGATCGCGTTCATCGTGCCGTCCTTCTTCGCCGCGGCGATGGCTTCGTCGACCTTCTGCTTGAGGCGCGGCTCGTTCTTGTTCAGGCCCACGTGATCGGGCGAGCTGAAGAGCGAGAACTTCTGCTCGGGATCGTTCGACGGATGACGGGCGATGATCGTCGCGCCCACGTCGTTGCCCACCACGAGCAGTTGCGCCTGCCCGGCCAGAAACGCGGAGATCGCGCCGTTCGGGTCGTCGAATCGCTTGATCGACGCGGACGGCGGCGCGACCTTGCTCACGCTCAGGTCTTCCAGCGTGCCGCGCGCGACGGCCACGCTCTTGCCGGCAAGGTCGCCCGCGTTCTTCACGGGCAGCGACTTCGGACCGAATACGGCCAGGTTGTACGGCGCGTAGGCCTGCGAGAAGTCGATCACCTTTTCGCGCTCGGGCGTCTTGCCGACCGAGAGCAGCATGTCGGCCTTATGGTCGACGAGATACGCCATGCGGTTGTCGCCGGTGACCTGAATCAGTTCGACCTTCGCGTTGAGGGTCTTGCCGATCAGGCTGGACACGTCGATGTCATAGCCCTGCGGCTTCATGTCCGGCCCGATCGAGCCGAACGGCGGATAGTCCTCGAAGACGCCGATCCGGACGACGCCGGACTTGTTGATCGAGTCGAGCGCGTCGGCGTGCGCCAGCGGCGCGAATGCGCCGAGGCCCGCGATGCCCGAGAAGGCGAGGAGGGCGGCGGTGCGGGCGAGGAAGCGCTGCGCGGAAGTCGTCGTGTGCATGAAGGTCTCTCCTGTGTCGATACGGTGGGCGGCGTGAATTCAGTGCGCGGTGCGTGCCGCGATGAGCTTGCAGGCGTGCGGCGGAAGTTCCGCGAAGACGGGCATGCCGATTCGCAGGTCCGGCGTCTCGCGCGGCGTCGTGGCGGCGGTGAGCGTGACGCCCGCGCAATCGATGGTCGCTTCGAGCGACGCGCCGACATCCCGGATGAACGCCACCTTTCCGGCGAGCACGTTGGGCCCGGGATCGACGGCGCCGTTTACGGCTGTCCGCATGCAGACGTCTTCGGGACGAATCAGCAGGCGGACGTCGCCCGCCGCGCCGCGCGCGGGCGGTGCGGCATCGACGACGATCTGCTGGCCGCCCGGAAGCGCGATCCGGTCTCCGCCTTCGAGCGTGACGGGCAGGATGTTGCCGAGGCCGATGAAGTCGGCGACGAATTCGCTGACGGGATTGCGATAGATGTCGAGCGGCTTGCCGACCTGCGCGATGCGTCCTTTTTCCATGACGACGATCTCGTCGGCCATGGTCATGGCTTCGCGCTGGTCGTGCGTCACCATGATCGTCGTGATGCCGAGGCGCTGCTGCAGGAGACGGATCTCGACCTGCATCGCCTCGCGCAGCTTCGCGTCGAGCGCGGAGAGCGGCTCGTCGAGCAGCAAGAGCTTCGGCGACGACGCGATGGCGCGCGCAATCGCCACGCGCTGGCGCTGTCCGCCCGACAGCCGCGAGACCGGCCGGTCCGCCATGTGCGGCAACCGGATCAGATCGAGCAGCTCGGCGACGCGGCTGGCTTCCGCCTCCTTGCCGACCCGGCGAAGACGCAGCGGATAGGCGATGTTCTGCGCGACCGTCATGTGAGGAAAGAGCGCGAGCGACTGGAACACCATGCCGAAATCGCGTCGGTTCGCGGGCACGTCAGTCAGATCGCGGCCGGCGAAGGCGACCGTTCCGGACGACGCCGTTTCCAGCCCCGCGATGATGCGCAAGAGCGTCGTCTTCCCGCAGCCGGACGGCCCGAGAAAGCACACCAGCTTGCCGTCGGGCACGGCGAGATCGACATGATCGACGGCGTATGCGGCGTGGAAGCGCTTCGTTACCGCCTGAAGTGTCAGATGAGTCATGAGGGTTCCCCGGTTACAGCGCGACGCCTTCGTCGCCGATCAGCCTTTCGAGCAGCCAGATCAACGCAAAGTCGATGAGCACGATGACGACCGCGAACGAGAACACGGTCGGATCGAGCGAGGACACGGTGCGGCTGTACAGCCAGATGGGCAGCGTCATCGTGTCGATGCCGTACAGAAAGAACGTGACCGTGAACTCGTTGAACGAGACGATGAAGGCGAACAGCATGCCGGCGAGAATGCCGGGCCGCATGAGCGGCAGGACCACATCGACGATCGCGCGGCGCGGGCTCGCGCCCATCAGGCACGCGGCTTCCTCGAACTCCGGGCCGATCGCCGCGACCGAGGCGGCGCAGTTCTTCACCGTGAACGGCAAGGCGAGGATCACGTGCGCGATGATGAGCCGCAGAATGCCGAGCTCGACGGGCAGCACGTTGAACACGAGCAGCAGCGAGAGCCCGAGCATCACGAGCGGATAGACCAGCGGCAGCGCGACGAGCTGCTCGATAACCGCCTTGCCGCGGAAGCGATAGCGCGAGAGCGCGTAGGCGGCGGGCACCGAGACGGCGGTGGCGATGATCATCGTCGATACCGCGACGACGAGGCTCGTCGTGAGGGCCGTGCCCATCGAGAGCACATCGCTTGCGTCGGGCGATACGAACGTGTGCCACGCGGCCCGATACCAGCGCAGCCCGAAGCTCGGCGGCGGGAACTGGAGCGTGTCCGAATTGCCGAACGACATCGTCACCATCGTGAGGATCGGCAGGGCGGCGAGAAAGAGCACGACGGTCGCGAGCAGGCTGGCGGCGCGGCTCAGGCGTCCCGGCATGATCGCGGAAAGGCGCAGGGCGCTCATGAACGGGCTTCCTCCGTGCTTTGCATGCCGCGTACGAGCCGTTGCGATACCGACATGACGACGAGCGTCGCCACCATCAGCACCACGCCGGATGCCGACGCGGCGGGCCAGTTCAGAAGCGGCGCCACCTGGTCGTGCACGAGCACGGCGAGCATGGGCACGCGGCGGCCGCCCAGCAGCAGCGGCACGGCGAACGCGCTCGCGTTGTAGGCGAAGACGAGCAGCGCGCCGGAAACGAGACCGGGCATCGCGAGCGGCAGGACGATGTGGCGCAGCGTCTGCGAGCGCGTCGCGCCGAGCGTAGCGGCCGCTTCCTCGTAAGAGCGCGAGATGGCGCGCATGGCGCTCGCGAGCGGCAGCACGGCGAGCGGGAACGCGGTCTGGATCAGGCCGAGCAGCACGCCGTTCTCGCGATAAAGCCACTGCACCGGACGCCGCACGACGCCGGCCGCGAGCAGCGCGTTATTCAGCATGCCCGCCGGCCCGAGCATCACGAGCCAGCCGTAACCCTGCAGCAGCAGATTGACGAGCAGCGGCAGCAGCACGCCGGCAAGAAGGAGCCGGCGAGCGAGCCGCGATTCGGTGCGCGCCATCGCGAGCGCCACCGGAATCGCCAGCGCCACCGCGCAGACCATGCTCTCAAACGCGAGCTTGAGCGTCAGCCCGAGCGAACGCAGGAAGTACGAATCGGCGAGGTCCGCGTAATTGTGAAGCGTGAGTGCGCGCCATTCGTTCCCCGGCACGCCGAAGCTCATGCGCAGCACCGCGAGCGACGCCGCGACGAGCACGGCGAGAAACGCGAGGATCGGCGCGAGCAGCACCCACGGCGGCACCCTGGGCAGCGCGGGAGCCGACGTCTGTCCGGAGGCGGCGTCTGCCAGCGCTGCCGTCCTGCGGCGGAAATAGAGTGCGGACATGGAGCTCAGGCCGAGAAGATTTCCGTATAGCGCTTGATCCACGCCGGTTGCACCGCCGCCAATGCCTTGTCGTCGTGCAGCACGGCGTTCTCCGCGATTTGCTGGGGAGACGGCACGAACGCGCGGCTTTCGGCGGGAATCGCCGCCTTCGAGTTCACCGGACCGTTCAGCACGTCGGCGGCCATGCGGCCTTGCACGCCTGCGTCGAGCGAATGGTTGATGAACGCGTGGATCAGGTCGATGTCGCCCGGATGCGCCTTCGGTATGACCGTGAACATCAGCTGGGTGGCGAAGCCTTCCTTCATCCCATACGTGACGGCCATCTTGTACTCGGGCTTGCGCAATTGATCGGGGAAGAACGCCGGCGAGTAGATGCCGCCGATATCCAGCGAACCCGTGCGGAACAGGTCGGCGACCTGATTCGGATTCTCGCCGAGCGTGAGCACGCGGTCCTTGAGTTGCGCGAGCTTCGCGAAGCCCGGTTCGATGTTCTGCTGCGAGCCGCCCGCCATCTTGGCGGCGATGATCGCGAGATCGACCGCTTCGGCCCATTCCGGCGGCGGCAGGAAAATCCGCCCCGCATACTTGGGATCCCAAAGCGCTTCGTAGGTCGTGGGCGCCGTCTTGACCGACGACGTGCTGTAGACGAGACCGTCCGACCACAACAGATAGCCGATGCCGAAGCCGTTGGCGCCCGTTTGATACCGCGCGGCGACATCCTTCAGGTTGGGGAGTTTGTTCAGATCGGGCTTCATCAGCAGACCGGCATCCGCGAGACCCGAGGCGCCCACGCCCGCGAGCGTGATGACGTCGTAGGTCGGGCGGTCTCCGGCCGCTTTCACTTTCGCCACCATGCCGGAGGTGCCGTCGGCGCGATCGGCGATGACCTGCGCGCCGGTCTTCTGGCTGAACGTCGCGGCAATGTTGCGCAAGGCCGCCGCGCCGGTGTCGTCGGACCATGTGAGCAGGCGCAGCGTCTTGCCGGCGAAGCTCCTCTCCTGCGCCTTCGCGGTGCTGATGAACGGCATCGGCAGACTCGATGCGGCGAGCGCCATGCCGATGGTCTTGATGGCCTGCCTTCTGCCTCGTTTGATGTCATGCATGGTTCACTCCTCGCTGAACGTGCAGCAGTCGGTCAATGCGGTCGGTCGATCAACAGCGGCGTTGTGAGAGCACTCTAGGTACGCAAAATTTCGGCAACAATCGAAATCTCGGCATGGTTGCCATGAGCCGAACGCATGGCTCGGCCTTAACAAAAGCTTTCAGTCGGAATCGGCCGCAGTCAGCACCTGCTTGATTTCCTGGAAGGCCGCGAGTCCGAACGGCCCGAGTTCGCGGCCGATGCTGCTCTTCTTGAAGCCGCCCCAGGATGTCTGAGGAAAGATCAGTTGCGGCGCGTTGATCCAGACGACGCCCGCCTGCAACGCGGCCGCCACGCGCTGTCCGCGTGCCGCGTCGCGCGTGACGACGCTTGCGACCAGCCCGAACTCGGTGTCGTTGGCGGTGGCGATCGCTTCGTCTTCCGTGTCGAAGCTGCGCACGCACAAGACGGGTCCGAAGATCTCTTCGCGCCACACGGCGCTGCCGGCGGGCACGTCGACGAACATCGTTGGCTGCACGAAGTATCCGGGTCCGTCGGGCGCCTGGCCCTGGACCACGAGGCTCGCGCCGTCCGCCTTGCCCCGCGCGATGAAGCGTTGCACGCGTTCGTGCTGCGCGCGGTTCGTGAGCGGCCCCATCTGCACGGCGGCGGCGAACGGATCGCCGACGACGGTGCGCGCGACCCGGTCGGCGAGGCGAGCGATCAGCGCCTGCGCGAGCGGCCGTTCGACCAGCACGCGCGACGTGGCCGAGCACATCTGTCCGGCATTGAAGAACGCACCGCCGATGACGAGATCGACGGCGAGATCGAGGTCGGCGTCCGCGAAAACGACGATGGACGACTTGCCGCCCAGTTCGAGGCTCACGCCCTTGATGGACTGCGCCGCCGCCTTCATGACCTGCTCGCCGACCGCCGTGCTGCCGGTGAACGAGACCTTGGCGATGAGCGGATGCGTGGTCAGCGCCGCGCCGACATCGGTGCCGGCGCCGGTCACGATGTTGAACACGCCGGGTGGCAGGCCGGCCTGCTCGACGATCGCGGCCAGCGCCAGTTCCGGCAGCGGGGTGAATTCGGAAGGCTTGAGCACGACCGTGCATCCCGCGGCGAGCGCGGGCGCGAGTTTCCAGGCCGTGGTCACCATCGGGAAATTCCACGGCACGATCAGGCCGACCACGCCCGCGGGTTCACGGCGGATCACCGCGCGATGCCGGTCGCTCGGGATGGCGATCGCTTCGCCCGGTTCATCCAGCCGTTCGGCCAGCCCGGCGTAGTAGTCGAAGGTGGCGACCACGTCGCCGACATCGATGCGGGATTCGGCGATCGGCTTGCCGTTGTTGAGCGACTGAAGCGCGGCGAGATGCTCGGCACTGGCTTCCACGCCGCGGGCGATCGCTCGCAGAAAGGCGGCGCGCGCGGCGCCCGAAGTCTGTTTCCAGGCGCGCCATGCGTGCGACGCGGCGCGCACCGCGCGATCGACGTCGGCGGGACCGGCCGCGTCCACTTCGGCGATCGTCTCTTCGGTCGATGGATTGATGACGGGCAAGCGTTGCCGCGTTTCGGGCGCGCACCAGCAGCCGTCGATGAAGAGCTGGGTGCGCAGCGGAAAGTCGAAGACGGGGCGTGCGTCCGCGTTCATGACGGCACCCGTGCAAACCAGTCGGCTTCGCGGACCTCGATCACGGTCGGGACGTCGCGCGATGCTGCGCGCCGCAGCTCGGCTTCGAGGGTCCGCGGGTCGTCGACTCTTGCGGCCTCGCATCCGAAGGCTTTGGCGAGCGCGGCGAAGTCGGGCGTGTAGATATCGACGCCGACGGGCGTGATATCGCGTTGCGCCATGTATTTGCGGATCTCGCCGTAGCCGAAGTTGTTCCACACCAGCACGATCACGGGCACGCGCGCCTCCACGGCGCTCGCCAGTTCCGGCAGCGTGAACTGCAGACCGCCATCGCCGATCAGGCAGACGACCGGCCGCCTGGGCGCGGCGAGCTTCGCGCCGATGGCGGCGGGCAGTCCATACCCGAGCGTGCCGTAGCCGGTCGACGAGTTGAACCATGAGCGCGGCGCCGGTGCATCGTGGAGAAAGTTGCCCGCGTAGACCGGGCTCGTCGAATCGCCTGCAATGACGACGCCGGGCAAGGTGCCGACGATCGTGTCGATCAGGCGCTGCTGCGAGCGCATCGCGGCGTCGTAGCCGGCCAGGTTGGCGGCCCGCACCGCGGCGACGCGCGCCGCGCCCCAGTCCGTCGCGGCCGGGCGAACGGGACGCTCGTGCAGTCTCGTCGACAGCTCGCTCAACGCCTCGCGCGCGTCGCTGACGATGGCCACATCCGGACGAACGTTGCGCATCAGTTGTTGCGCATCGATATCGATGCGGATGAGCTTGCCTGCGATCGCAAAGCCGCCGTCGAAGACGACGTCGTAATCGGTTTCGCCCAGTTCGGTTCCGACCGCGAGCACTACGTCGGCTTCGCGGATCATCGCGCGGGTGTGCGGCAGCGACTGCGTGGACCCGATGAGAAGCGGCTGTCCGGACGGCAGCAGACCTTTCGCATTGGTCGTGAGCGCCACCGGCGCCTGCAGCCGCTCGGCGAGTTCGCGCAGTTCGGCGGCAGCGTCGGCCGCGCCGCCGCCAGCGAGAATCAGCGGGCGGCGCGCCTCCGCGAGCAGTTCCGCGGCGGCGGCGAGCGCGGCGGGGTGTGCAGCGGGTTTCGCCGCACGCACGGCGCACGACGCCTCGATGACGCCCGCCGGCGACACGATGACGTCGAGCGGGATCTCGATATGCACCGGCCGCGGCCGGGCGCTCTCGAACACCGCGAACGCGCGGGCCAGCACCTGAGGCAGATCGGCGGCATCGAGCAAGGTGTGCGAGAACGCGCCGAGCCCGTTGAATACTTCGCGCTGCGAGGGCAGTTCGTGCAGGCGTCCGTCGCCGCTGCCGAGTTCGCTGCGCGCATTGACGCTCGATATCACGAGCATCGGGATGGAATCGGCATGGGCCTGTGCCATCGCGGTCGCGATATTGGTCATGCCCGGACCGGTGATGATGAAGCACACGCCGGGCTTGCCGGTGACACGCGCATATCCGTCGGCCATGAAGCCCGCGCCCTGTTCGTGACGGGGCGTCACGTGCCGGATCGACGAGCGCGCAAGACCGCGATAGAGCTCTACTGTGTGCACCCCCGGGATGCCGAAGACATACTGGACCCCGTAAATCTCGAGCAAGGTGACGAGCGATTCGCCACAGGTTCGATGGCGCGAGCCGGCCTGGCCGTTTGCCGTTCTCACGTTGCGATCGTCGAAGTGCCTGGTGGATTCACGAAGGTTCATCGGTCGTTGCATTCCTGATTGGTTGGACTGCGGAGGCGGCTGGGGTGCAATCATTCTCGACGCGGCTCCGTCGCGAAGCCAATCGAAAAGATCTCATGAGGCGCATCAGATTTCGGCATGGGTCAGGCAGGCCGCGCGTGGATGGATGGCAGCCCCGCGGCGGGCTCGTGCTCCGTGCTTCGGAAGCGCATCGCGGATCTTCAGCTCGGGACACGCGGCTGCGTGAAATGCGACGCTCGCGCTGGTCGGCGGACCGATCCGCATCGGCCTGACAGATGAAGAGGTGGAACAGCGCGGCTCGCCGGATCCGGATAGTCCCTCGACTGCAATAGTTATTCGGGAAAGCGCGCATAGCATCCGGCAAACGCTTCGTTTGCTCGCAATGGGGGCGAACGTACCATCATTCGTTCAACCCGCTCCCGGTCATTCCCGCCCGCCTGCCCATGAACGTTCCCCGCTATCCTTCCGCCGCGCTACGGCTCGATGCCGGCGCGCCCCCCGAACGGGACGACAAGCGCACAAACGATACGCGCGCGCTAGTCGACCTGCCCACACGCGAAGCGGCGCAGGCACGCGCGCGCACGTTGAGCGCGCTGCGCTCGCGGGGTTTGCGCATCGGCGTTCCGCTCGCGTTGATCGTGTTGTGGCAGCTTGCATCCTCGCTGCAACTCGTCGCGCCCGAAACCTTGCCGCCGCCGACCGTCATCGTCGCGGCACTGAAGGAACTGATCGCGGACGGCGAACTGCAAAGCGCGATCGGCGTGTCGCTCGTGCGCGCGGCGACGGGCTTGGCCATCGGCGGCGGCATCGGTCTTTTGGCGGGCCTGTTTGCGGGCCTGTGGCGCGTCGGCGAAGAGATCGTCGATGCGCCACTGCAGATGCTGCGCACCATTCCGTTCATTGCCCTGATTCCGCTCTTCATCACCTGGTTCGGCATCGGTGAAGGCGCGAAGGTCGCCGTGATCCTCGCGGCCACCATCTTTCCGATGTATCTCAACACGTATGCCGGCGTGCGCGGCGTCGATCCGAAGCTGCTCGAAGCGGCGCGCGTTTTCGGGCTGTCGAGCCGGCAGATGGCGCTGCGCATCATTCTGCCGACGGCGCTGCCATCGATCCTCGTCGGCGTGCGCTATTCGAGCGCCGTCGCCTTGCTCGCGCTCGTCGTCGCGGAGCAGATCAACGCGCAGAACGGCATCGGCTACATCCTCGTGAACGCGAACCAGAATCAGCGCGCGGACATCATCATCGCGGGCATTCTGGTGTATGCGGCGCTCGGCATCGTCACCGATCTCGTGATGCGCGCGCTCGAACATCTCGCCCTGCCGTGGAGGCCGCGTTTTGAACTCGCCTGACATCGAACGCTCCGACGCGTTGCAACAGCGCGAAGCCGCGCTCGAACTCGACCGCGTGAGCCGCGTGTTCTCAGGGCGCGCGGTGCTGAAGGACGTCTCGCTCACCATCAGGCGCGGCCAGTTCGTGTCGATGCTCGGCGCATCGGGCGCGGGCAAGACGACGCTGTTGCGCATCCTCGCCGGGCTCGATCGCGCCGACAGCGGTCGCGTGCGCGTCGCGGGCGCGCGTTCCGTCGTGTTTCAGGAGCCGCGTCTCGTGCCCGCCAAGCGCGTATGGGAAAACGTCGTCATCGGCCACGACCGCCTGGGCGCGGCGAAGCAGTCCGCGCTCGCCGCGCTCGACGAAGTCGGCTTGTCGCGCCACGCGCAAGGCTGGCCGAAGACGCTTTCCGGCGGCGAGGCGCAACGCGTCGCGCTCGCGCGTGCGCTCGTGCGCGAGCCGAAGCTCTTGTTGCTCGACGAACCCTTCGCCGCGCTCGATGCGTTGACGCGCATCCGCATGTACGAACTCGTCGCGCGTCTGTGGCGCGCGCATACGCCTGCGGTCGTGCTCGTGACGCACGACATCGACGAAGCGATTCTGCTGTCCGATCGCATCGTCGTGCTATCGCAAGGCGAGATCAGCGCGGATGTGACGGTCGATTCTCCGCGTCCGCGTTCGCGCGGCGACGAGCACGCCATCGCGTTGCGCGCGCGGCTGCTCGCGGAACTCGGCGTCGACGACGCTGCATTGCAAGCCGCGTCCCGAAACGCGGCATGAAGACTTCATTCACTCAGACCACACGTTCATGCGCATCAGGAAACGCTTCATCGCTTTTTTCGTGACGAGTTTCGTCGCGGGGTCGTCGGCATCGTTCGCGCAAGGCGAACCGCTGACGCTCACGATCGGCACGCAGGACGCCGCATGGCCATTGATCGTCGAAGCGTCGCACGTGCTCGACGGCGCGCCGTACAAAGTCAAATGGGCCGTGCTGACCGGTCCGGCGGCGCAACTGTCCGCGCTGTATTCGAAGGTGCTCGATGTCGGGCTGATGGGCGATACGTCGCTCATCATCGAACAGGGCAACGCACGCACGCCGTGGACCGCGGACACCGCGCCCTTGCAGATCATCGCGGGCTGGCGCAATCCGGATAGCAGCTATCCGCCTATCGTCACGGTCGTGCGCAAGAGCGCCGACGTCAAGGACCTCGCCGATCTCAAGGGCAAAACGTGGGGCTATAACTTCGGCGGCTTCAACTATCTGCAATACGTGCTCTCGTATGTGAAGGCCGGACTCAAGCCGAAGGACTTCGAAGCCGTCAAGTTCGGCGACGGCAACGTGTCCGCGTCCGCGTTCAATGCGGGGCAGGTCGCGGTGTATTCGGGCGGCTACGGCCCGGTCAAGGAAACGGTGGACAAGGGCGATGCGCGCGTCATCATCAGGAGCGACGAACTCGACATACCGGCGTTGTCCGTGTTCACCGCCCGCACCGACGTGCTGCGCGATCCGAAGAAGAGCGAGGCGCTCGGCGACTTCCTCGGCCGCCTGAAGAACTCGTGGACGTGGTGGGCGCAGAACGTGCCGGCTGTCGAGAAGATCTATCTCGAGAAGATGAAGCAAAGCCCGGCGCGCGCGAAATTCTCCGCCGAAAACGGACGTTCCCGGTTCTATCCGCTCGACAAGGAACTGGTGGCGCGCGAGCAGAAGATCGCGGACACGCTCTATAAATCCGGCGACATCAAGAATCAGATCAAGGTGGACGTAGAGTTCAACCCGGTGTTCGACAGGCAGGCCGTCGCATCGCACTGAAGCTTCGCGGAAACGGCGTGCCTTTCGTGCTGAAGGCACGCCGTTTGACTTACACGTCGAGCTTCGTATAAGGATTCGCGTAAGTGAACGGATCGCAGAGTAGATCGTTCAACGCATACTGCCCGACCGCGTGATATTTCCACCGCACGCTGTCGTGCAAAGTGTGCGTGCGCGCATTGCGCCAATGCCGGTCGAGTTTGTGTTCGGAGCGCGTCGATTGCGTCCCCGCGAGTTCGAACAGATTGTTCGATGCATCGAGCGCGAATCGCGTCGTGACGATCTTCGCTTCCGCCGTCGCGACGATGGCAGCGGCGACGGCCTCGCGCGGCGCGTCCGGGTCGCGCGCCCGGTCGATCGACTCGGCGGCGCGTGCGGTCAGCGCCTCGGCCGCATGCAAATCGACCGTCAGTGCGCCGATGTCGCGCAGCGTGTACGGGTCGTCCGTCGCATGCGATGCGCCGCTGCCGCGCGCGGGATGCGCGAACGCGTGCAGGAAGCGCTTGGTCTCATCGAGCGCGGCCCGGCCGATACCGAGATCGATCGCCGCATGGAGCACCTGCGACACGGCATTGGCCGCATCGATATACGGACGGCGCCCGCGCGCGACGATCTGCAGCGCATCGAGTTCGACCTCGTCGAGCCGCACCTGACCGCTCGCCGTCGTGCGCTGACCGAATCCCGACCAGTCGTCGATGACCTCGACGCCGCGCGCATGCCGTGCGACGAAAGCGGTCACGGGAAGACCGTCGTCATCGCGCGCGGCGACAGGAATCCAGTGGGCGAAAAGCGCGCCCGTCGAATACACCTTGCGGCCCGTCAGCACGAAGCCGTTGCCATTCGCGCGGCGGCGCACGCGCGTCTCGTGCTCCGAGGGCAGACGGTCGCCCGGTTCGGCGGTCGCATTGCCAAAGCGTTCTCCGGCGAGCGCGCGTGAAAAGAAGAAGTCCTGCTGACTCGGCGTGCCGTCGTGTCGCAGACGTTCGAGCGTCGCGAAGTGATTCTGCGGAATTTGCCCGAGCGACGAATCCGCCGCCGAGATCGTATCGAACACCTGCGCGATGGTGCGCACGGAGACATCGATGCCGCCGAATGCGCGCGGCACGCCGATGCCCCATAAGCCGCTCGCGCTGAACACTTCGATCTCGTCGAGCGGCAGCCGGCGATCGCGATCGCGCGCGGCGGCGTCGACGGCGAATTCGGCGGCGAGACGCCGCGCGGTGTCGAGGGCTTCGTCGTCCGAGCGGATGAGCGCCGCGCGCGTGAGTTGCTTGTCCTGTGTCATGCGGTTCCTGTCCTCTCGATGTTCATGCGGCATGCGCCGACGATGCATACTGGCTGGCCGGTCGCGGCAGGCCGAGATGGTCGCGCAGCGTCGTGCCTTCGTAGTCGCGGCGAAAAATGCCTTTGCGCTGCAGGATCGGCACGACGTGATCGACGAAGGCCGCGAGGCCCGAAGGAAACACGTCGGCGTTGAGATTGAAGCCGTCCGCGCCGCGTGCCTGGAACCATTGCTCGATATCGTCGGCGATCTGCTCGGGCGTGCCGACGATCATCCGGTGGGCGCCGGGGTTGCGGTCGAGCAGATCGCGCACCGTGAGGTTCCCGCTCTTCGCGAGCGCGACCGTCGAGTCGATGAAACCGCGCGGCAGGTCCGAACGCGCGACCTTGCCGATGAGCTCGTAGGGCAAGGGCGCATCGATCGACAGATCGTCGGGCGCGAGGCCGAGTGCGCCCGCAAGCCGCGCGATTTCGCGATCGGTATCGAGCAGCGCGTCGAGTTCGGCCTTGCGTTCGCGCGCCTCGCGCTCGGTTCCGCCGACGACCGGATACAGCCCCGGCAGCAGCAGGAAATGATCGGGATTGCGGCCATGCGCGCGCACGCGGTCTTTCATCTCCGCGTAGAAAGCCTGCGCCGTCGGCAGCGTCGTCTGTGCGGTAAAGACGGCGTCGGCGAAGCGTGCGGCAAGCGCGCGTCCGCCTTCCGAGGAGCCGGCCTGCACGAGCACGGGCCGCCCTTGCGGGCTGCGCGGCACGGACAGCGGCCCGCGCACGGAGAAGTACTTGCCGCGATGCTCGATCGTATGCACGCGCGCGGGATCGGTATAGCGGCCCGACGGGCGGTCGGCGACGAAGGCATCGTCTTCCCAGCTGTCCCAGAGCTTCGTCACGACCTCGACGAACTCCTGTGCGCGCGCATACCGCTCTTCGGTCGAGAGCGGAATCTCGTGGCTGAAGTTCGCGGCGGCGTGCGTGTCGTAAGTCGTCACCGCATTGAACGCGATGCGTCCGCCGCTCAGATGATCGACCGATGCAAAGCGGCGCGCGAGATTGAACGGATCGTTGAACGTGGTCGATGCCGTCGCGATCAGGCCGACATGTTGCGTCGCGCCCGCGAGCGCGGTCAGCAGCACGGTCGGTTCCAGCGCCTGCGACGGGCCTTCGGCGTGATTGCGCAGCGACAGGGTATCGGAGAGAAACACCGCATCGAGCTTGCCGCGCTCGGCCGTCGCCGCGATCGCCTTGAAGAAGCTCAGATCGATGATCGAACGTGGATTGTCGAGCGTGCGCCAGCCCGCCGGATGCCGCCCGGTGCCGGTCACGTTCGTGTTCAGATGGAGTTGCCGTGGCCGCGTGGTGGTCATGTCGTCGTGTGCGGAGAGTTGGATCCGGCGAAGTCGCGACGCAGGCCCGCTTCGACGAGCAAAGGCAGCACCGCTTCACCGAAATAGGCGAGATCGGGTTCGAAGTCGAAAAAGGTCAGTTGCACGCCGTCGCATCCGGCGCGTTTCAGCGCGAGCAGCTTGTCGACGATCTGCTCGGGCGAACCGATCAGATGCAGATTGCCGCCGAGGATGCGCTGCTCGCGCTTGTGCTTCGACCACGCTTTCGCGTCGCTGCGGCTGCCTTGCGCGACGAAGCCGTCGAGCGCCCCTTCATCGGCGTGCGCGACGATGGCGTCGCGATACGCATACGCCTCGCGCTCTGTCGGACGGCATACGATCGTCGGGTTAATGAGCGTGCGTACGCGCCGTTCGACGCGCGCCGCGCCTTCGCGAATTTTTGCGGTGTGCGCGGGCAAGGCGCCGATGGCGTCGTCGAAATCCGCGCCCGCCGGACTCGTGATGAAGACGAGGTCCGAATGGCGCACCGCATAGTCGATGCCGGCATCGGAGCCGGTCGCGTTGACGAGTACCGGACGGCGATAGCGCGGGCGCGGGCTCACGAAGGCATCGTCGAGCTGCCAGCGCGGCGTGCGGATCGTCAGGTTCGCGTCGCTGCGCCAGAGCGTGTCGAGCACGCCGACGAATTCCGCCGCGCGCGCATAGCGCTCGTCGTGCTCGATCATCGGCTGGCCGAACATCGCCCATTCGGTGGAGACGTGACCGGTCACGAGATTGATGCCCCAGCGCCCGTTCGAAATGTGATCGAGCGTCGCGCCGAACTTCGCGAGATGCAGCGGATGCCACGGCCCGTAGAGCGCATGAACCGTCGAGATCAGCAGGATGCGCTCGGTGATCGCGGCGAGCGCGCTCGTCGCGATGAATGCATCGAGCGACTGCTCGCGATACTTCATCTCGCCGCCGTGACCGTTCTTGCCGAGCCATTGCGCGAGCCCGAAGACGAGATCGAAGCCGAGCGCTTCCGCCTGCTTCGTCAGACGCGCGTTGTAGTCGAAGCGCCAGTCGGTGCCGCGCGGCAGCGTCGAAATGGACCAGCCGCCGTTCTGGATCGGCAGGAAGAGGCCGAGGATCAGCGGTTGCTGGAACGCCGCGTGCAGCGGACTGCCTTCGATGTCCGCCGGGCTCGATGCGCCGTCGAACGTGGGGCTCATTCCGCGCGCCCCGCGATGTCGGCGAGCCGTTCGCGGCTGCGGCGCGCGGTGGGCGTTTCGAAGTCGAGCACGTCGATGGACGCGATCGCATCGCGGTCCACCTGTTCGACGAGTTGCAGCTCCCAGGCGAGATACGCGTTCATCTGCGCGGCGACCTGATCCGCCTTTGCGTGATACGGGCTGTACCACGCGTCGTCGTCGCCGGTCAGGTTGCCCGCGTCGCCGGCGTCCTGGGGCAGTCCGAGCGCGAGCCAGCGGCGCGTGCCGCCGATGAGCGCGGATACGCCGCCGCGCGTCTGCGCGATTTCCGCCGCGACAAGTCCCGCGAGCACGCCGTCTTCTGACGTGAGCACGATCGGCGTGTCGCGCGGCAAGTCGCTCAGATGCGCGAGAACGGCGCTCGCCGCGACGAAGCGCGCTCCCTTCACATGGGCGCGGCGGAACGCGAGGCTGCTGTCGATATCGATGGTCTGCACGGCGCCCGCTTCGATCTCGCGCAACAACGCATCGGCTTCTATCCAGCGCGTGCGCGCGCCGTGCGGACGCACGCGCACGGCCTGCGCACCGGCTTCGACGTGCTCGGCGACGAGCGATGCGCTCCCCGCATCGTCGAGCACGCGGACATCGAGATAGCCGAGTTGCTTGAGCCACGACGCCGTCATGCGCGCGCGCACGCCGTCGTCGTCGCGCAGCACGACGCGCGCATGCAGCGTGCCGACGTATTCGTCGGTTGCCTGCACGAGCTGTCCGCCGGGCGCGTTTTGCCAGTCTGCCGGATGACCCGCTTCGTATTCGAGCGGATCGCGCACGTCGAAGCGATACAGCGTGCGTTCCCCGCTTTCGCGTTCGAGCGCGGCGAGCGTGTCGCGGTCGATGACCGGCACACGGGCGCGGCGCGCGGCGGCGGCGGCGAGCTCGCGCGCGGTCGCGAGCGCCTCGCCTTCGGGGCGCGGCGCGGTGCGGATCTTGCCGTGTTCGAGTTCGAAGCCTTCGAGCAGCCACGACATGGAGCCGCCCGTGAGCGCGGCGACCGGGTTCGGCACGCCCGCGTTGATGAGCGACTGCGCGCCGAGGATGCTGCGTGTGCGGCCCGCGCAGTTCACGACGATCAGCGTATCCGGCGACGGCACGGCAGCGAGCGCGCGATAGACGAGTTCCGCGCCCGCGCAATCGATGCCGCCGGGAATGCTCATCGTGTTGAATTCGCCGAACGGACGCGAGTCGAGCACGACGAGATCGTCGCCGGCATCCTGGCGGGCCTTCAACGTCGAGGCGTCGATGTTGGGCGTATGCAGCTTGTGCTCGATGACTTCGCCGAATGCCTTGCCCGGCACATTGGTGCCCGAAAAAACTTCGAAGCCCGCCTGCGCCCAGCCTTCGACGCCGCCTTCGAGGATCGCGACGTCGGTATAACCCCAGCGTTCGAGCAAGGCGGCTGCGCGCGGCGTGTACTCGCCGTGGGTATCGACGAGAACGATGGGTGTGCCGCGGCGCGGCACGAGGCGATCGATCAGCAGTCCGAGCCGGCCCACCGGCGCAACCGACGAATAGAACAGACGCTTTCGCGCGGAGACGCCTTCCTCGCGCACGTCGAGCACGGCGAGTTCCGAGCGTTGAGCGATGAGCGTGCGCAACTGCGAGGCGGATACGGAACGGGACATGAGAGAGAAGTCCTTGAAAGTAGGAAGCGGAATCGAGAAATCAGGCGTACGGCGGGCCGCCGCCATCCACATAGAGACGCGTCCCGGTGACGAAGCGGGCATCGTCGGAGAGCAGATACGTGACCGCGGCCGCGACGTCGTCGGGCGTGCCGGGGCCGTCGAGCGCGGTGAGACGCGTGGGTTCGGCATCGACCTGGCCGGTCGTCATCGACGCGAAGCGCGGCGATTCGATCGGACCGGGCGCGACCGCGTTGACGCGCACGCCATGCGGCCCGTACTTGCGTCCGAGACCTTGCACGAGCAGGTCCAGCGCGGCGTTGACGCTCGAACCGGGGAAATGATTATCGATGTTGCGCGAGGACGCGACCACATGCGCGCCTGCGCAAGCGAGTCTTCGCACGACGGCCGCGCCGAGCGCGCCGAATGCGCCTGTGACCCAGAAAACCCGGTCATTGAACTGATCGTGACTGGACATGGACGGATGCACATGGGATGGAAGCTCTCCATGTTGATTCCTCGTGTCGTCAGGACGAACGGATCATTTCGCGAAAGCTCTGCACGATGGGCGTAATGGGCTTGCCAGCGACCGGTCAATTTGCTTAGCTGATTAACTTGGTTGGCGCGACGCGGCCTCTCTCCTAGTGTGTATCGCTCCGAAATGCCGGCCGCGAGAAAGCGCGCGCACCATGAACAGACATCTGCATTTCAACGCGTTCCACATGAACGCGCCCGCGCATTCGTGGGCCGGATTCTGGCGGCATCCGCGCGACCGTTCTCTCGAACACAACACGCTCGGCTACTGGATCGAACTTGCGCAGACTGCCGAACGCGGCCTGTTCGACGGCGTTTTTCTGGCCGATGTCTTCGGCATCTACGATGTCTACGGCGGCGGCGTCGACGCGACGCTGTTCTCCGCCGCGCAATCGCCATCGCACGATCCGCTGCTGACGGTGCCCGCGATGGCGCATGCGACGAAGCACCTGGGCTTCGGCGTGACCGCCAATTTGACGTACGAGCATCCGTATCAGTTCGCGCGGCGTTTCTCGACGCTGGATCATCTGACGGGCGGGCGCGCTGGCTGGAACGTCGTCACTGGATATCTGGAGAGCGCGGCGCGGGGCATGGGACTGGAGAAGGCGCGCGAGCACGACGAGCGCTACGCGGCGGGCGAGGACTTCCTCGAAGCCGTCTACAAGTTATGGGAAGCAAGCTGGACGGAGGGCGCGGTCGTGCATGACAGGCGCGCGGGCAAGCCTTACACGGACCCGTCGAAGATCCGCCGCGTGTTGCATGAAGGGCCGTACTTTCGCGTCGATGGCTTCAATCTCGTCGAGCCGTCGCCGCAACGCACGCCGGTGTTGTATCAAGCCGGCGCATCGGGACGCGGCAAGGCGTTCGCCGGCAAGCATGCCGAATGCGTGTTCCTCGAAGGCCAGACGCCTGCCATCGTCGCGGCGGCGGCGCGTGACATCCGCAAGCATGCGGTCGATGCCGGCCGCGCGCCTGACGACGTGCTGCTTTATCTCGGCGCGACCGTCGTGGTGGCGCGCACGTCCAGGGAAGCTCGGGCACTCCACGCCGAATACGCGGAATATGTCGACACGCTCGGCCAGCTCGTGCTCGTGTCGGGATGGACCGGCATCGACTTCGCGGCGATGGATCTCGACGAACCGATCCGCTATGTCAAAAGCAATGCGCTGCAATCGACCGTCGAAAACCTGACGAAGCGCGCCGGGCGGCCGATCACGCCGCGCGACATGACGCGCTTCGATCAGATCGGCGGGCGCGGGCCGTTCATTGTCGGCGATCCCGCAGAAGTGGCGGATCAACTCGTCGCGTGGGCCGATGAAACCGGCGTCGATGGCTTCAATCTGCGTCGCACGGTCATGCCGGAGAGCCTGCATGCGTTCGTCGATCTGGTCGTGCCGGAGTTGCAGAACCGTGGCCGATACCGCACGGCGTATGCGGACGGCACCCTGCGCGAGAAGCTGTTCGCGGGACGCGGGCCGCATCTGCGTGACACGCATCCCGGCGCGCGTTATCGCGCGGGCTGAGAAGCGCCGCCCGCGATGCGGTGCCGCTTTCATAGACAGCATGGGCCGAGTACCGAACTCCGCACTGCGTTATCGGGAGGAGCGCAGGACTTGATCTACCAACTTCGCCAGATCCGCCATTACGGGTCGGCAGACGCCTGCCTGTCAATGCAATTCGCCTGTCGGGCGATGGTGTTCTATTCGCGATCCGCGCGCGAAGCGACATCGCCAAGCAGGGAAAAAAAGTCTCCGCACGTCCAATGGCTTGACAAAGTGATGATCGAACCCGGCGGCGATCGCCTTCTCTTTGTCCTGTTGCAAGCCGTATCCAGTTACTGCGATGAGAACTTTGCGCGCGGTCTCCGGGCGGCGCCTGAGTTTGGACGCCAACTGATATCCGTCCATGTCGGGCAAGCCGATGTCGAGAAGGCATACGTCGGGATTCCACTGTTCGACTTCCTTCAGGGCTCCATTGCCGTTTGCCGCGACACGTACTTCATTTCCCAAGGTTTGCATCAGCATGGCAAGCGTCTCCGACGCGTCCGGGTTATCGTCAACGATCAACACCCGCAATCGGGATAACACAGGCAGCTCAAGAGAATTGTCCGTCTTGTCATTTCGTTGGACATTCGAGGTTTCAGCCTGCTTCAGGCATACAACAAACGTGCTGCCTTCGCCGGGACCTGCGCTGTACGCGGTGACGGTACCTCCATGGAGCTGGACCAGACTCTTGACGAGTGCGAGTCCTATCCCCAGTCCACCTTGAGAGCGATCGGAACTGCGTTCGCCTTGCGCGAACAAGTCGAAGGCGCGCGCGGCAATTTCCGGCGTCATCCCGATGCCGTTGTCGGCTACGACGGCTTTGACACAGTCGTCGTTCAAGCTCACGGTGAAGTCGATAACGCCTGCTTCCGGCGTGTACTTGGCTGCATTACTGAGCAGATTGACGAAGACTTGGGTCAGCCGCTTCTCGTCTGCCCGTACCAGCGCCGCCGTCGACGACGTACGCAGCGAAAGACGATGCCTTTTCCTCTCGATGATCGGTCTGACCTGCTCGATTGCGTCAGCCGCAACCCGATTTGCGTCGAGCACCTCGACGTTGAGGTTGATCAGTCCCTGCGTTACCCGTGACACATCGAGAAGGTCATCGATGAGTCCCGTCATGTGTTTTACTTGTCGCGAGATGATTTCGCACGACTTGCTGACCCGTCGCGCATCGTTAGGTGCGACCCTCATCAGTTCTGCCGCGCTTGCGATAGGCGAGAGCGGATTGCGGAGTTCATGTGACAACATGGCGAGGAATTCGTCCTTCCGTCTATCGGCGAGACGCAACTCCTCTTCGGCGTTGACGCGATCGGTGATGTCCAACTGTGCGACAACGGCGCCGACGATGGCGCCATGATCGTCCCTGATGGGGGCCCCCGTGCTCAGTAATGTCCGTCGATTGGGCGGGTCATCGAAGCTTTCGATGGAGACGATATCCCTGGCGGCGGCTTCACCGTTTAAAACGCGCGCCGTAGTCCACTCATGGGCGGTGAGTGTATGACCGTGTCTGTCTGAATGATCGGCCCAGCGTCCTTTCCACATCTCGAAGTCTTCGATGTTTTGTGGGCGCGGATGATTCTCGCCCCAAAACTGAGCAAACGATCGATTCACTCGTTCGATCGCACCGCCTCTGTCGCTGACGACAATGCCGATCGGCGCGGCTTCCAATACTGCGTCCAGGCGGCGGGTAGCGTCCAGTGCTTCGCGCGCGGCGCTTCTTGCGTTCCGCTCGCTGGCGACCAGACGTTGCTCATCTTCTCGCTGCTCGGTAATGTCAGAAAAGAGGACTCCCACCTGATGAGGCGTTGCAGCGTCAGGGCGGAATGCATAGATGTCGAACCAGCGTCCTAGCTGCGACGCCTCCCTCTGTGCGTGAATCGGGAGGCCATTCCTGGCGACCGCGCCATAGATCGTGGTATGGGAGACGCAGAGCAGCGTGCCCTCTGAATTGAAAATCGGCGTGTTGACAGCACTCCAAAAGCGTTCTTCGTAACGTGTCTTCCCGTCGTCGGTGGTCACCCAGAGCGGGAATCGCTGTAGCGGCAATGTCTGAGGTTCACCCGTCTCGATTGCACGAGCAATCGATTGGCGCAGCGCTTCGACCCCTGTGTCTTCCGGATCAGCTTCATTGTGGGGGAACACATCGAAAAGGCTCCGTCCGACCATCTCTTCTCTGCGAAGCGTCGAGGCCTTGAGGAACGCATCGTTGACCGCAAGGATGATTGCGTCCCGTGTGGGGGAGAGCAAGTAGCTCCCGACGGGCGCCGTGTTGAAAATTTCTGCGAAGATCTCAGGGGAGGCCATGGGGACGGAGGCGCGGCAGGAGACGCCTTGAATTCTCCGGAGGATGGAGAAGGCAGTTGCGCAACATCCGTGCCGCCATGCTTCAGGGTAAGCGATCAGACGACGGCGCTGGCGTGCGCTCACGCCAGCACACAGCGCGGTGCGGGGTGCCGCGAAAGTATTACCGACACGCGGCCGCTGAAGCGCGCCGACGCATGGAGTCCGACTCAAGCGGCCGGGTGCGGATGCCGATAAGAAAAGAACCCTCGAATTCATTAGAACATGCCGTACAGATGTCGATCTTCACCCAGCCGCCAAGTCTTTGTTCCGCTGATGCACCGCTGCACTTTGTCGCCGGACTGTTCATGGCCGCGTTCGTCGGCGCGTGCGTGACGCCCGCGTGTGCGGCTACCGCTCCGTCGCTCGCGCGCGCATCGCTCCAACCGGAGAACGAAGACCTGGCTTCGATGCCGCTCGAGTCGCTGATGAGCATGACCGTGAGTGGTGCGACGCGGGTCGCACAGTCCGCGGCGAGCGCGCCTGCCGCCGTCATCGTTCTGACCGCCCGTGACATACGCGACTACGGCTGGCGCACGCTGGCCGATGCGCTTGCAACGCTGCCCGGACTGTATATCACCTCCGATCGCATGTACTCGTATCTCGGCGCGCGCGGTTTCCAGCGCCCGGGTGATTACAACAGCCGCTTCCTGCTGCTCGTCGACGGAATGCGTTTGAACGACGGAGTCTATGATCAGGCGCCCGTCGGCTCGGACTTTCCGATCGACATGGATCTCGTCGAGCGTATCGAATACATACCCGGCCCCGGCTCGGCCGTGTATGGTTCCAATGCGTTGCTTGGCACCATCAACGTAATCACAAAGAAGGGCAGCGAGATCGGTGGCGTTCAACTCGCCGGCGCTGTCGGCAGCTTCGGTGAGAAACAAGCTCGAGCGACGTATGGTTGGCATGGCGCGCACGGCGCGGACCTCGTGCTGTCCGCGACGGCCTACGAGCGCCACGGCCAAGACCTCTTTTTTCCCGAGTTCGATACGCCGGACAACAACAACGGCGTAGCAAACGGACTCGATGGCGAGCGCAACCAGAAGTTGTTCGCGAAGTTCGGCATCGGCGGCTTGCGCATCAGCGCGGGCTACGGCAACCGCACGAAGGACGTTCCGGGCGCGCCTTACGACGCTGTCTTCAACGCACCCTTCAGCGTAACGGACACGCATTCCTTCGTGGATGCCACGTACACGCATCATTTGCGCAACGACATTGCGATCGACTATGAGCTTTATTCGGGGCGTTACGACTACACGAGCCGTCAGCTCGTCTCCCCCGCGCCGGGCATCAGCAACGTCGATGGCGATCATGCCGTGTGGTACGGCGGCGATGTGCATGCGACCGTGCGCACGGTGCCGCGCAATCGCATCGTGGCCGGCGTCGATTACACGATAAACACGGCACGCGACCAGTGGAACTACAACGTTGGGCCGTATGAGCGCCTGCTCGACGACCATCGCGTCAGTCAGCGCGTCGGCGTGTATGTCGATGACGAAATCAAACTCGCCGAGCCGCTGACGCTCGACATCGGCGGCCGCTTCGATAGCGAGACGCGCATCGGCGGTAATTTCAGTCCCCGTATCGCGTTGATCTGGCGGCCGACCGCAAGCGATACGTTCAAGCTCGTCTACGGCACCGCATATCGCGCGCCGAATGCCTACGAGATGTATTACGCAATTCCCGGCGAAGGCGGGCAGCTTGCGAACCCCTGGTTGAAGTCGGAACGTATCGGCACGCAGGAGTTCGTCTACGAGCGTGCATTGGGCGGCACGGGACGCGTGACCCTCTCGTTGTTCCGTTACTCGCTTCGGGACCTCATCACCGAGTCCATCGACCCGGATTCGGGTCTCTATGTGTTTCGCAACGTCGATCGCGCGCAGGCACGCGGCGCGGAACTCTCATGGCAGCAGCAGTTTGCCTCGGGCGTGCGCGCGCGGGCCAGTTACGCCTATCAGTTCTCGCGCGATTCCGTGTCGGGCGGCGCGCTTCAAAACTCGCCGCGCCACATGGCCAAGGTCAACGTGAGCGTCCCGCTGTTTGCCATGTCGGCGCGCGCAGGTTCCGAAGCGCAGTGTCTGTCGTCGCGGCTCGCACAAGCGGGTTCGGCGGGGGGCTACTGCGTCGTCAACGTGTCGCTCCACAGCCGGAAACTTATTGCGCCGGCAGATGTGTCGCTGTCGGTTTATAACGTCTTCGACCGCCGATATGCGGATCCGGCCGGCCCCGGCTTCGCTCAGAACGTCATCGTGCAGCAGAGCCGCACGCTGCTGGCGAAAATGGTCTACGGGTTCTGAAGATGTGGATCCGTCGAGGCATAGCGCTCTGTTTGTGCACGGCCGGTTCGCTCGCGGCATGGTGTGCGCACGCGCAGGTAGATCTGCCAAAGCTCGAGAGCGCCTACATCTTCAACTTCACGCAATTCACGCAATGGCCCGCTGAACGCGCTCGCGGCGCCGAATTGCGCGTCTGTGCGAGCGAGCGCAGTTCGCTGCGCGACGCGCTGGCTGGACTCAATGGGCGGCTGGTGGGTGCGCGCGTGTGGCGTTTTATGACCGTGGGCAGCAAGGGGGCCGGCGAATGCGACGTGCTTGCCCTGGACGACGGCGACAGCACGAGCGCGGAGATGCGCGAGGCATTGCGGTCGGACGATGCAGTGCTCGTCATCGCTGGCGCCGGCGCGACCGCACCCGGTGAGGCGGTCATCAAGCTGATCGCGGAGGACGAACATTTGCGCTTCGACATCAGCAACACCGAGGCCTTACGCCGAAAGCTGGTTCTTAGCTCGAAACTGCTGCGGCTTGCAAGGAGACTCAAATGACCATGCGGAGCAGCAGTCGGAGCGCCGAGCGTCTGACGGTGCACGCGAATCTCGTGAGCGTCGGCATTGCGCTGGTGGTCGCGAGCATCGTGCTTCTCGTGTACCAGGCGGTGGCATTCCGCAGCGCTCTCTATGACGATGCGTCGCTGCAAGCGTCCGTCATCGCAGAGAACGTCAGCGCATCGTTGATGTTCGATGACGAAGCGTCGATGACAGACGTCTTGCGATCGCTGCGCCGCGTTCCCTACGTCGAGAGTGTCAGCGTATATCGCGACGACAACCGGATCTTCACTCGCTACGCGCGCGCAGGAATTAGCGCGGAGCACATCGACGAGGGTACGCTCGCGTCGACGGAGCATCGCACGACACTCTCGCTCGGTGACGTCTACGTGCGCGCGACGATCGAGCATAAAGGCCACAAGCTGGGACATGTGGTGCTCGTAGCAACGAGCGACCTGGTGCGTCGACAACTCCTGCAATATGCGTGCTTTCTCGGCGTCGCGTGTCTGGGTGCGCTCTGGGTTTCGACACTCGTCATGCGCCGGATGCGGCGACGAGTGACGGAAGCGGAACGCGAGTTGGAGCACCTGGCGCGCACGGACCCGCTCACGAGCCTGTCGAACCGGCGTACGTTCTATGAAACGCTGGAGGCGCGGCTCGGGGCGGCAAAGGACCCGCATCGCCATCTTGGTCTCGTGCTGATCGATCTCGATGACTTCAAGACGGTGAACGACACGCTCGGTCACGGGGCCGGCGACGAACTGCTGCAGCATGTGGCGCGCGTGCTGACGAGTGCCGTGCGCGGTCGTGGGATCGTGAGCCGGATGGGCGGCGACGAATTCGCCGTAACGGTAGAGTGCTCCTGGAAACGGAGCGCGGTTGAGGAAGTCGCGAATGAAGTCGGACACGCGCTCTGCCAGCCCGCGATAATCGACGGCGACGAGATCAGCGTGACGGCGAGCATCGGCTATGCGAGCTTTCCGGAGGCCGGGCACGACAGCGGAAGCCTTGTCGCCAGCGCGGACATCGCGTTATACGAAGCGAAAACGCGCGGCAAGAACATGGTCGTGGGATTCTCTCGTGAACTGATGAATGCAGCGCATCGCCGTGCGTATCTCGAAGCGGAATTGCGCAAGGCCGTCGACGGCGGTGCGCTCGATCTCGTCTATCAACCGCAGTTCGACTGCCGCAACGGTTCGCTCGTCGGTGCAGAAGCGCTGACGCGGTGGACGCATAGGGACGAAGGCGTCGTATCGCCGGCAGAGTTCATTCCGATCGCAGAGAACAGCGATCTGATCGTGCGGCTCGGGCGTTCGGTGCTGCAGCGCGCGTGCGTTGCAGCGGCGACGTGGTGCGCCGACCATCAGAACGTGAGCGTTCGCGTTGCGGTGAACGTGTCGGCGCGGCAGTTGCGGCATCCGGCCTTTGTCGACGACGTCCTCGCGGCGCTCGCGGCGAGCGGCCTCGCACCCGGGCTGCTCGAGCTCGAGCTTACCGAGAGCCACCTCATTGCCAACCGCGAGACGGCGCTCGACGTGATGAATCGTCTGCGCACTGCGGGTGTGCTGTTATCCATCGATGACTTCGGCACAGGGTATTCGTCGCTGTCGTATCTGCATGCCTTCCCTGTCAATACGATCAAGATCGACCGTTCATTCATCGAAAGGCTTCCAGAACATGGACAGCCCATCGTGACGGCGATCCTGTCGATGGCTCATAGCTTCGGGCTTGACGCGGTTGCCGAGGGGGTGGAAGACGCGAAACAGCTCGCGTGGCTGATGGAAGCGGGATGCGACGTCGTCCAAGGTTATTTCACCGGCACGCCCATGTCGATCGACAGATTTCGTGCCCTTCTACGAGAGCATGCATTGGCGCAACAGACAGGTACGTCCGGGATCATCGCCAATGATGAACACCCGCAATCGGCATAACACGGGCAGCTCAGGAGAATTGTCCGTCTTGTCGTTTCGTTGAGAGACCGGAAGAGGGTGCAAGCGGATCAATCACGTCGCAGTCGGCTCTCCGGACATACTGAAGACCATCGACGGCGGGCCTAACGGAGCGACTTCTTCGCGGGTTGAAATTCCAAGAAGATCCAGTAACGCGATCAAGCGACGGCGATCGCGGGCGGACAGTCCCGGAAACACCAGAAGCTTTTCCGTCTGAGCAGCCCAGTATTCACGGCGGATCAATGTGGGTCGGCATATCAGGGTGTTGACGGACCGTTCAAGTTGCCGAATTTCATTTTCGAGGATCACCCCAGCCTCCTGCCATGTGCATGAACTGAAACCGCGTCCCCGAACGTACTACCGAGGTAGCGTCTGCATCGGAAAGCGGTACTTTTCTCATCGAATCAGTCATCTTTTTGCCAAGTCCGGCGCATCGATTCGGACCGGCTTCTGCAATCCCAATTCGGGCTATGCGACGCATCAAAGCGCCATGTACGGCTGCTCGAAACGCCTGGTCACGCAAACGTTGGCGCTCTTGCGTGCCGTTATGACCTGTTGCTTGCAGCGGATAACGGCAATTTGACGAGACGAGTTAATACGGGAAAACCAGTATTTCGCGGCATAGGCGATTCCTGCTCGCCGAGCCGAGGCCCGACGGTCGGGAAGTGATGGAAACGGCGCGTGGACCGCTGCGGCGCTAAGCCCGTGGTGAGCGCGCTTGCACGAGTCTGCGAAATTCTTCCGGTCGCATCGGCAGTTCTTGAGTGGAATCGGTGATACCGCAAAGGGGGCTGAGGGGCACTTGTGCGCCAGACGTCCTTGCCCACTCGGAGAATGTTGTTGAGACCGCAGACGCCTCGACAGTGGGATGTCCCGAGGTTGTTGTCGCCGGTTCGTAAGCGCGGGACCGATGGTTGCCTTGGCGAAAGATCGAGAGGTCGTGCTAGACGGTCTTAGCCGGCCAACTCAAGTCGTTATTAGTCGGTGGAGGATCCGAGGGAATCGAATATCTTTCGAAGTGAGCGATTCCCTTGTTCGCCGGGTTTTTCGATGACCGCGTCATCGAAAGCCCCGACGCGGCGAATTTCAGCTGGCGACCGCCCTGCCGCTTATTACTTCGGGTGGCTCGCAATGAAATTCTTGACTGCCATGTACGAGGCCTTCTTCGTCTTGCCATCGCTTTGCAGCATGCCGTAGTTGCCTTCCTGGGAGTCGTACAACTCGAAACCTTGAATCGACTGGATGTTGTACTTCGACGCCTGGGTGTAGTACTGCTGCATCATCAGGTTACCGGTCAGGTAAGAAGCGATAGTGTCATTCGCGCCATATTCCGGACGCACGCCGAACTCGTTGATCCAGACGGGCCTGCCAAAGGAACTGATGATACCGAGAATGTCGTGACACCCCGTGCCCCCGCACGCATTCGTCATGTCGCCCTGGTCGGAGTACCAGTGCCATGCGGTGATGTCCCAGCTGACGGTCGGGTGACCGTGTGTTCCGTCGGGCTGTGAGCCGTCGAGAAGCATCTGAAAAAACGCAATGTGCTTCCATGTGCCATCGACGATAATCTTCGCGGAACTGTCGACCGACTTCACACCCGCGATCATGCCACGGATCACGCCGCGCGCGATCGTGAACGGCCGATTGCTGTATTGCCACCAGATGTTGCCGTCGTAGTTTCCAGCCAGCGCGGCAGAATCCAATTCGTTGGCGACTTCGTAGTACGTGTACTTATAGGTCTGTGCCGTTTGCTGACCCATTACGAAGCCCGCATTGTAAGCCGCTTCCTCGCTGTCAAAACCCAGCCCGAGCAGCATCACCGGATACACCTGAACCCCTCCTGCCGCAAACTGTTTGGCAACGGTAGCGAGCACTTTGGCGGATGCCAAGTTGTACACGTCGTTGCGGAAAATCTTTACGCCAAGGTCTTGGAGCTGCGAGAGCTGTGTCGCGTAGGGCGTGTTGTCATAGGCGCCGCCGTTGGTAATGTGACCGTTCATGCCGTAAAAGATTGAAGCCGTGGTGGCCGCCTTTGCGGTCGCCTCCGGCATATCGGTGGCTTTCGCCGTGGCGGCCTCGACGGCGCCTTCGCCGCCGCCGCCGCATGCCGCGAGCATCAGACTGGTGGCGACGGCAACGACGGCCGCCGAGATATTGACGAGGCGGAAACGGTCACGCAAGCAATGGCCAGGTTTTCTGTGGTTTGTCATGGTAGTTAGCAATACGAATTGATGTGTTCCGAAGCCGTGGGCGTGCGGACTGATGACGCCTATTTCTCTAAGTCGGTAGTCAGACCGCGATGGAATGCAGGTTTCGGACTGAAACGCCCGGTTGCTGCAGTTCGGTCGGTACGCTGTATGGACCGGAGCGTTAGGGGATTAATGAGGACGACTTGCACGGCAAGGGAGCCGGGTTCGCAAATCGGCCGCAATGTCGCTCCGCGATGTTGCTACCCCGTCGACCTTTGAGGACGCATAAGGGCTAGCCAAAATTACCGAATGGATGAGCCTTATAAACAGTTTTACGGCAAGCTTTGTGCGTTCTTTAGGTTATTCGGAACGGGATACCGAAACGCAGTCGCTTTGAATCCTGGGTAAGAGGTAATAATTGCGTATTCGCCGGGAAATCTATTGCACATTCCGCGGATCGACGCCAGCCCGGCAATGACTCAGCCGACGGTCGCGGAAGCAGCGCGGGAAGCGGAGCACTACACGTCAGATCTGAATGTGACTAGTCGGCCGGGCCTGGCCTGCAAATAAAGCGGCGCCACCGTCGAGTATCAAGTAAGCGATCCTAATAAATAAAGTGGCGCCGGCTTTCGTGGCTTCCTGGGTCCGGCGCGATAGAGCTTTCGCCGCTGTATTCTTGACGTCGACCGATGCTTCTTGAATTGGACGCATTGCGAATCTGCTCTCCTTAACTGAAGGTGAGCCGCGCGCCATACGCGGCGCTGTCATTCGAAGGAGATACGCATGCGTCGCTTGCTCGACATTGTGGTCTCTCTTCTTTTGAGCGTCACGCCGCTTTATTCAGGTGCCGGTGGCGACAAGGATGGGGCCTAAAGGCGCGCGGCTGTTCTTCATCCGTTCCGATCGCTACGATGCGGCCTCGCAATGTGTTAGTGGCTCCGCGCGCGACGATGCAATTAGCGCACAGTGCGCCGTTGTTCCACCGTTCTTGGCGATCGGTGGCCGCACACGACCGGGAGGACCGCTTTGCGCGGTCATCCGTCATCGATAGATTCGTCGTTGGATAGTGTCCTTCGTCCGGTTTGACGCTTAAGGCTGTTTCGAGGGCGTCAGAAGCGATGCTTCAAGCCGACGGCCGCTTCGAGCTGATTCGTCGTGGAAGCCGGGGCGGTCACGCCGTTAATCCATGCCACGCCCAAGGGCGAAGTGCCGCTCGGGCTCGACCGTTGCCACGCGCCCTGAATGTAGACATCGGTGCGCCGAGAGAAGCGGTAATCGGCCATCGCGCTTACCTGATTCCAATGTGGAACGCCGCCGCCGCCATTTCCGCCTGCGCGCGAATAGGTGTACGCGCCCGAAAGTTCGACCGCCGGCGTCAGCGCATACCGAATGTTTCCTTCGAAGTTCTGGAAAGTTCCGCTCAGCCCAGTCTGAAAGAATTGGGAGAGCTTGGTGTGCGAGTACACGAAGCCGGCCACAGCCGGACCGAAGGTGTAGTTCACGCCGGCGCCGAAGGTCTTCTGACTGCTGGCCAGCACGCCCAAAGGCACACCCGTCGGCGTCAGCGCGCCTTGCAGGGACGCGCCGGTTGTATCGGTGACTGCGCCGTTCGTATTCAACTGTGCCGGCGTGCGCGCAGAACTGCTGAGCGCGAGATAACCCGCACCGAAGTTCCACGCGCCCGCGACGTATGAGATGCCGAAGCTATACGCACGATTGTTCGCGAATTCGCCCGCCTGATTGGAGAAGCCGTACAGCCCACCGAACCGAAAGCCTGCGATGTTCGGGCTCAGGTACTTGACCGCGTTGTTGATCTGAAACGAGTCGTTCAGATTGTCGTTGTCTAGCGGATGCGCGAAGTGCGTGCCCCCGAACTCCGTACCCGTCAATGAAAGCGGCGCGACGAAATCGACCATGCTGTCGGTCTGGCGGCCTAGCGTGAGCGCGCCGTAATCGCGGCTCGACAAGCCGACATACGCCAGGCGATTGAAGAGGCGCATGTTTGCCGAGTACTGCCCGGTATTCAAATTGAAGCCGCTTTCCAGTGTGAAGATTGCCTTCACGCCCCCGCCGAGGTCCTCGGCCCCGCGCAAACCCCAGCGGCTGTACTGGACTGCGCCGCTCGTCATTTCCCACTTGCTGTGCCCGCCGCCCGTCCCGCTGATCTGGCTGTTCGTATAGGTCAAACCCGCATCGATTAGCCCGTAGAGCGTGACGCTGCTTTGCGCATGCGCTGCCCCGCCGAGTGTGAGGATCGTCGTCGCACCTATCTTAAGCATCTTGTTCATGTGCCTGCTCCAGCAGCCAAGACCGGGAGATACATTCTCTGGGAACGCTTTCTACACGGAGCTAGATGTCTTACGGGCGCGCAGCCTTGCGAGTCATCGATACGAAAAGGCGCGATGTGCTCTACCTGACTTTATGCGATCGCGGTCAGATCTGCCAACTCAAAAGCTACGCAGACACAGATGTCGGGACATCCGTGCTGGAACAACAGGCACGCAGCTAACTAACGCCCGCGACCAACGGACTGACTACTGCGCAGATGGGCAATCCGACGAGCTTCGTACGATCGGGACCGTCATTCCGTAACGTCACGACATGGTGGGCGTCGGCCTGCGTCGTCGTGGTCCGACTTCACTTCGATGTACTTTCCGAAGACGGGTGTTCGGCCTGCTCAGCCGGAATCACACGACCGCTTACCGAGGTCGCGTCGGCTCTGTGCTGCGTTCGACTCTCGTCGCGTGGAGCGGTTGCGAGAACCCCTCCAACAGCGATCGCGCCGATGATGGCGATGCTCGACGCGAGCAACATCTGCCGGCTGACGCTTTGTGACGAGGACGTCAGAGATTCTCCTGTCGCTTCATCCGGAGGCGGATTCGGCGGCAAATGTGTCTGGCAGCGTTTGCATAGAGAGGCCATAGCGCTTACTTCGGCGCCGCATGTATCGCATATTTTGTAGCGCATTCAGTTATCTTCTCGAGTTTCTACTTCGCGCGCAGCGGTGGCGTCCGGAGCTAAAGAGGCGAAAGCGATCTCGCCATATCGGCAGTGGAAGCGCAAGACTTGAGACGCCCGATGCCTGAGGGTGTGATTGCCCGAATGAGGAAGTACAAGCGACGGCAAAACCAAGGCGATGCGCTAGCCCGTTGCTTTGCGCGGCACACTCGTCAAAAGACGCCGAAAGCACCGTAAAGTAAACCGAATGCTATCCGTAAACAGTATGAAAGCAGTGGATTTCTCATCCTGGGAAACCCGCTCGCATCTGTCTACGGAGAATCACAACCATGAAGGTCGTCACCAAACTGGGTCTGGGCTTCGGCATCGTGCTGTCAACGTTGTTCGCCGTGCTCGTCTTCGGTCTCGTGAGCATGTCGCAAATCCAGGCGCGCTTCGATGAAGTGGTCGAAGTCAACAATGCGGAGGCGAAGCTCGCGCACGTGCTGAGCCTGTCGGTGAGCGACAGGATGATTGCACTGCGCAACATCGCGCTCCTGACCGATGCGGCCGCGGTCGAGACGGAGAAAGCGCGCATCCGGACGCAGGCGCAAGGCTACGCGCAGGCTTACGACGCACTCGGCACGCGCTTCAAGGAAAGCGATCAGACCTCCGCAAGCGAACGCGCGGTATTCGAGAAGCTTCGCGCGAACGAAGCCGCCGCCGCGCCGATCATCGAAAAGGCGATCTCGCTTGCCGAAGCGCGCGAGCAACAGGCGGCAATTCGCGTGCTGATCGACGAGTTGCGGCCTGTGCAACGGGACTGGATGAGTACCACGAAGGACATGATCGCGCTGCAGGATGAACAGAACGATATCGCCAACCGCGACGCCGACGCCGCCTACGCCCGCGCCAAAGCGATCATGCTCGCGCTCGGCGTAGCAGCCTTGCTTGCCGGCATCGTAGCCGCGCTTGTCATCACGCGCGGTCTTACACGCGCGCTCGGCGGCGAACCGGGCGAAGCGATGGCGCTTGCGGCACGCATCGCTCAAGGCAATCTACGCGATGCGATCCCGCTCGAAGGCCGCAGCCCCGACAGCCTGATGGTCTCGCTCGAGACGATGCGCGCGCGTCTGAACACGATCGTGGTTGGCATTCAATCATCGAGCATGGCGATTGCCGAATCGGCCAGCGAAATCGCGCAGGGCACTGTCGATCTGTCGAAACGCACGGAGTCTCAGGCGGCATCGCTCGAAGAAACGGCGGCGAGCATGGAAGAACTCGCGAGCACGGTCGCGAAGAATGCCGACAACGCCGCCGAGGGCACGCACGCCGCGACGAAAGCATGCGGCGACGCGACTCAGGGCGGCGACACGGTCAACGACGTGGTCGCGACCATGCGCAGCATCGCGCAGGCTTCGTCGCAGATGGCCGACATCATCGGCGTGATCGAAGGCATCGCGTTTCAGACCAACATCCTCGCGCTCAATGCGGCCGTCGAGGCCGCGCGGGCAGGCGATCAGGGCCGCGGGTTCGCGGTCGTCGCCGGCGAAGTGCGCGCACTGGCGCAACGCAGCGCCGTGGCCGCCAAGGAGATCAAGACGCTCATCGATGCTTCGAACGCGCGCGTGTCGAACGGCTCGGCGCTCGTCGAGCATGCCGGCGGCACGATCGAAGGCCTGGTCGCGTCAGTGAATCGCGTGACGGCCATCATGAGCGAAGTGGCGGCGGCATCTGGCGAGCAGCGCATGGGCATCGATCAGGTGAATGTGGCCGTCGCGCAGATGGACGAGGTCACGCAGCAGAACGCGGCACTCGTCGAAGAGGCGTCCGCCGCCGCTCAATCGCTCGCCGAGCAGGCCGAAGCGTTGCGTCGGGCGGTCGCGGTGTTTCAAGTGGAGTGAGCCGCGCGGTCCTGGATCGCCGCGCAGCGCCTGCACGATGAAGTTCGACGCGACGCGTCCGTCCTGAGGGTCCATGCGCGGACCGTAGGTGTTGAAGATGCGCGCGACGCGCACATCGGTGCCGTACATGCGGCGATAGGCGAAGCACAGCGTCTCCGCGGCGCGCTTGCCTTCCACTGGTTGCGCAGCCCTAAGTTTTTGCGGAAGGAATTACGCGCCAAACGTTTGCTTGGTCGGCGCTGACTTTGCCGGCGTCGCTGTCGAACGCCGTAGGTGGGGACGTCTTGTTCGAGCGAACGGCGAAGTTATTCGGCCACTGCCGAGCCGCTGCGTCCCGCGAAGAGGCCTTCTTTCAGTGCTTCGGAAGAGACGTCGATGAGGCGCCCGTTCGCAACCTGAACGAGACGATCGGCGCATTCGAAATAGGCATCGTCGTGAGAAATGACGATGACCGTCTTGCCCTTGCGCTTGAGCTCGGGAATCAACTGCGTATAGAACACGCGCCTGAATACGGGATCCTGGTCGGCGGCCCATTCGTCGAAGAGATAGATCGGGCGGTCTTCCAGATACGACGCTATGAGCGCCATGCGCTTGCGTTGTCCGGAAGAGAGATTGACCGTGCTGAACCGGTTGCCCTTCATGCTGACCTTGTGGTCGAGTTCGAGCTTGTGAAGATACTGTGCCGCCTGCTTCGCGATTTGCGACTGGTCTTCACACAGCACTTCATCGAACAGATGAAAGTCGGCGAACACGGCCGAGAAGCGCTCGCGATAATGCGCAAGGTTGTCTCTCTCGACTTTTACACCGTTCAGTTCTACGTGCCCTTGCTCGGGCTCGTACAGTCCGAGCAGCAGCATCGCGAGCGTGGTCTTGCCGCTGCCGTTTCCGCCGATCAGATAAACGACTTCGCCCTGACGAATCGACAGATCGATCGGTCCGAGTGTGAACGGATGATCTTCCGTCAGCCCCGGATAGCGATGCGATACGGCGGAAAACCGGATCAGCGGCACGCCTTCGACCGCGGCCCCGAAGGGATCGTCTGCGGACCCATGACCGTCATCGTCCGCTTGCTGCATGAGCTCGGCATCGAGAATGCGGATGCGCTGGAGCGCAATCGACGCCTGACGAAGAATCGGCAAGATCGTCATGACTTCGCTGACCGGATGGATCAGGAAAAGAAGCAGGAGGGTGAGCGTCACGAGCACGCCGTGGGATTGTGGAAACCAGTGCGGCACGACGAGCAGGATCAGGCCGATCGCCACATAGAAGAGCATGCCACCGGCGTTGGCGACGAGCGAATAGATGAGCATCGCGCGGGTGAACGATCGGCGGAATGCGTGTGCGGTCGAATGGACGACGTGTTCGGTGAAGTATCGGGCTCGCGCGTCGTTGAGTTGCAATTCCCGCGTGCCTTCAATCAAGGAACGAAAGTGCCGGAAGATGACATCGAGCTGATCTCGCACCGCTTGCATTTCGCGCAAGGGCCAGCGTTCGATACTGTGATAGATCGCCCCCCCGACGACGAGAAAGACGAAAAAGCACGCGAACGCCTGCCACGAAAGCCAGGCCATATACACGAGGCATACGACAATGAGCACGACGTTGCCGAACGCGAGCGGCAGCATTTGCGATGCCTGCGCGAACGTGTTGATGTCCGTGGTAAGAATGGCGAGCAGGCGCGGCTTCCCGAGCGATTGCAGCTTCTTGTAGGGCGTGCGCAGGATCTTGCGGCATAGCTCGATTCGAAGACTGCAGATCACCTGCTGACCGAAATCGAGCACGATGATCTGCGAACTCGTTCTGAACAGCAATTGCGCCGCGCACACCGCGAAGAAAACGATCACCAGTCCGCGCGTTTCGATCTGGCCGGCGGCGACCTGGCCGATGAGACGCGCGATCTCCGCGCTGCACAGCGCCCCGGCGAACCCGGCGATGACTGCAATGACCAGTCGCGGCATCGACTGTCGGCGAAGCTGCGCGGGAATGATCGAGAACATCACTGACCTCCGCTCACGGCATCCGGCAGCGAAGCAAGGAAGGCGTCGATCGTACGATTGAATTCGTCGGGGTTATCGGTCATCACCGCATGGCCGGCGCGGGATATCGTGGCGAGTTGCCCTTCACATAGCGCGTGATGCGCCATGCGTTGCGCAACCTGCGGCTTTAGCACCGCTGACCCGACGCCTCTCACGACGAGCGTCGGGCAGCGCACGGACGCCAGCATCTGCCACAGTTGTTCCGCCTGCGGCTCCCTCTTTTGCGGCGACTCATCGGCGACGCGCCGGTCCAGCTTCGGCTCGAACACTCCGGCCGGCGTGCGGCGCAACGCATGCAGCGCGAGATTGCGAAGCGCACGGCCGTTGGCCAGCGGACGCCGTTCGAGCAACCACGAGACATATCCGTCGACCGTGTCGAATGTAGCCGGCGTCTCGCGTATGTCGGCACGAACGCGTTGTGAACCCGATGCATCGGATTCCGGTCCGAAGTCCACCATGACCAGTCCGGAAACATGGTGTCCGAGCAGTGCGTTCAATTGCAGTGCGACACTGCCGCCGAGCGAATGACCGATAAGAACGGGCTTTCTTATGTTCATTGCAAGCAGAACCTGCAATACATCGCCCGCGAGGGTTGGCGAATCGTAAGCGCGCTCCGGGTCCCAGCTCGAATCTCCGTGGCCCCTCAGATCGATCGACACGAAACGATGTTCGGCCGACGCTGCGTCGGTCAATGTTCGCCATACGCCGCTGCACTCGCCGCGGCCGTGCAGCAAGACGCAGGGCGTGCCGATACTTCCGGACTCTTCGACGGAAATATCAAAACGGCCGTCGCGAACCTTGATGCTGCGACGCTGCATGAATAAGGGACGTTTCATCGTGAGCACCTGTCAGGAATGACGCTTAGTGTGTCTTTCGAAAGTTAGCGTGGGATGAGGACGCGGATCGGTTCGAATCACGGTCATGGGCTAACTGCGAACTAACTCTCGACGCATACCCTGACGCACATCCAAACCTACCGGTGGAGTGCTCATGAAAAGCGCCGAACATGTTTATGAAGCGCAGGATTCGCTGCTCGTCGAGTTTGCGGACACCGAGACGACCGACGTATCGCCGGAAGCACTCGCAGCGATGGTCGCCGAGGCAATGCGCGTGAAGCGATGCGTCGTTTCGATACCCGTCGACGATCGCGTTGTTGAGTTGTGCGCCGCTCGCGCGGAGGCATTCGGCGAAGTGCATATCGGGGAGAAGACGGCCATCGTCGAATACTCGGACGCGCGCGACAAGATGTTCGCCGTCCTCGCGCTGAACGGAAAGACGATAGGCGTCGTGCAAGTATCGGGACCGCGGCTCGGACGGCAATTCGATGAACATGATCTGAAGCTGCTTCGCATTCTCGGCACGTTCGTCACGCGATCCGTCGAGGCGGACCGGCTTGAGAAGCTCGTCGCCTCGCCGTTCGCTCAGGCAACGATCAAGCGATCCTCGGATCAGACGATCGGCGACATCGTCGCGCAATCCGTACAGAACCCGAGCCAGCTCTCGAAGATGCTTGCACGATCGTTCTATCGGGAGATGACGCGCGCGGGATTCGACTTCGGTCAGATCATCGGCGCAGCCACCGAAATCATTTCGGAACTCGCCAGCAACGTGCGCAAGCATACCGATCGCAAGCAGCGGCGCGCAGGTTGAGCGATCGTCATATCGGCGGCCTCGGCGCACTCTTTTCACTCCTTCCATTCCTTCGTTCGATAGCAGCGCCACCGGCCTAAGCCCGTGGCGCTGTTCGTTCTCTACTTCGCTGATGCACCAATCACATTCATCGATGCGAGGTTCTGTCCGATCATCGCGAGCGACGATGGCAGGCACATCTCGCCATGCATGCAGTCGATGTCGTAGTTCACGATCGAACCATTCACGCACGCTCGCCATTGCGCGCTACGTCGGGGTTGTCCGGGCGCTTCGGAGCGCGTCGCCGTGAAATAGACGATATCGCCATGGAACGACCGGGGCGTGTACATCGATTGCAACTGCATGTTCCGTTGCGTCGTGCCGATCAGCGTTGTGACGTGCTCGTCGGTGATATACGCCGGTATCAGCCGATGCTCACGCAGCGCGACCACGCGCTCGGTGGTCGATTGCAATGCCTGAAGCGTGAGCGTCAGATCGGGCGACATGTCCGGGAACGTCGCGGCGAACAGCGCCCATTCATCGACTTCGGATGCAGTGAGTCCGTCCGGAAGACGCGAATCCAGCAACACGAGCTCGCCGATCTTCTCGCCAAGGTTTTGCAGTTGCGTCGCCATTTCGTACGCGAGCAGTCCGCCGAAGGACCAGCCGAGGAGGTGATAGGGACCGTGAGGCTGAACCGTGCGGATGCGCGCGATATAGTCCGCCGCCATGTCGACGATGCTCGCGGGACGGTAGCCGGGCTCCTTCAACGCCGGCGTCTGGACGGCGTAGAGGGGCCGGTCGTCATCGATGATCTTCGCGAGACCCGCATAACTCCACGCCAGTCCGCCGACCGGATGAATGCAGAAGAGCGGTGCGCCGCTCCCCGATGCCCGGATAGGCAGAATCGGATCGAATTCGTTGTTCGAAGGCGCGGCGTTCAGTTGATCGGCGAGTTCCGCGACCGATGGCGCATTGAAGAGAACGCGAATCGAAATGTCCTGGCCGAGCTTCGCGTGAATCGATGCCATCAACTGAACAGCCAGCAACGAATGCCCGCCGAGCGCGAAGAAGTTATCGAAGACACTCACGCGCTCGAGTCCGAGGACGCTGGCAAAGCACTGCGCGAGCGTATGTTCGAGCGAGGTGCGCGGCGCGACATAAGCGGCGAGATCCTGCCACTGCGGATCGGGCAATGCG
>Ga0182736_1000334_pt1 | contig 79730 bp, 56 predicted proteins | sample eDN5th30CKraftBY_FD_128882 | JGI IMG/M metagenome (GOLD analysis project Ga0182736, IMG submission 128882) | Enriched backyard soil microbial communities from Emeryville, California, USA - eDNA 5th pass 30_C Kraft BY (version 2) (version 2) | ecosystem: Environmental > Terrestrial > Soil >... | reverse complement strand
CCTATGTGAGAGAAAAAGCGGAAGAATTGGAAATGTTTTCTGTATCGAAGACTAAGGTCTTATAATTCAGTTTTTTTAAGCTAAAATTGCCCCCTATTCTGGTGGCCTATTCCAAAGCAAAAAAATAGCTATAAGTAAATCAACTATGGCAAGAAATAAAAGAATACGCAATCTATCACTTGGTTTATTTTTCTTAATTCAATCTATTTCGTGTTTTGCGCAAACTACCCTCCAAACACAATTTGAACAAATTGTTAAAAACATAAAGGGCAATGTAGGCGCTTGTGCATTGATGATAGAAACAGGAGAATCAATATCATTTAATGGCGACAGAACATTTCCTATGCAAAGCGTTTATAAGTTCCCCATTGCAATGGCAATACTTAACAAAGTAGATGAAGGAAAATTATCATTAGATGAAATAATCAAAATTGACAAATCGGAATATATTCCTAAAAATGGCCACAGCCCGATACGGGACAAATTTCCCAACGGTACTAATCTTAGTATAAGAAATCTTCTAAAATATAATATAAAAGAAAGTGACGGCACCGCATGCGATATATTACTTAGACTTTTAGGTGGAACAAAAGATGCCGAGCAATATGTGCATAAACTGGGAATAACAGACATGGCCATTTCAACCACTGAAATGGTGCAAGTGGCAAATGATACCATTCAGTATCAGAACTGGGCAACACCCAAAGCAATGAGCCAACTGCTGAAGATGTTTTACAAGACCGGAAACCTTTCTGAAAAAAGCAGAGCATTGCTTTTAAAATACATGTCTGTATCATCACCCTGGTTTGACAGAAGAATAAAGGGATTATTGCCGCAAGAAACAACTGTTGCCCATAAGACTGGTACAGCCGGAACAATCAACGGTTTAACAAGGGCAACAAACGACGCAGGAATTATTACGCTTCCTAATGGTAACCATTTAGCAATATCCGTTTTTATTTCAGATTCTTATGATTCTCAAAAAGAACGCGAATTAACGATTGCTAAAATTTCAAGAGCAGCTTTTGATTATTATACAAAAACTAAATAAATAAGCACAAACGCAGGTTGTTTTTGATTGCAGGGTATCACCGAATATTTTTTCATCCACCTGCAACGCATTTGAGCTACCATTTAGGGCAGGTAAATTACCATCGGCGGCGGATGGATATTTGATATCATAGCTTAGGGCCAGTGGCCCCTTCCCAAAAAAAACTGGAGTCCTGAATATTGTTAATTTGGGATTTAACATTAGCTTTAATTCTTCACTACCTGCGTCTATATTTCTGTACTTATAGTAAACATATAGGTTTAGTATTGATTCTGATTTAACTCTCTGCTCGATACGATATCTATCTGATATGGCATTATCTGCACCATCTGCATATAACTCCAACCTAATGGATACCAGCTTTATTCCCCTCGGCTAATATGGCAATTGCCGTTATACGTAACTAACACCCCTATTTTCCGCTTTACTTAGATGGCAGGTAAGTTAATCGTTCAACTGGGGCGGGGCAACCATTCGCTCGATTTTCATTCCCTCAGGAACTTCAAAAAATCCGGTTGGGACATTGACCTGGTTGATTTCTTTTGCTTCGAAACCTTCAACTTGACTGCGTGCCGCATTTGTTTTATAAAATCCTAAAAACCCGGTTGGCAACCGACTCATGAACGAATACGGATACCAGGGTATTTTGGGTATATGCCCCGACACATAAACCTCATACGCCGCATCGACAGCCTCATGCTGTGGATGGAACACCAGCATATCACAGGATATCCCCATGATATCGGTAGGTGCTCTCCCACCCTGCAAGTCATAGTCTTTGGCCCATACAATCATCGGAAACTCCACATCCGGTAGGTCGTACAGCTCCGGCCTTTGTTGAGCAATAGAAAGACCTTCTCTGGCTATGTTGTGATAGATGGCATAACGATGGGATGCATTGAAATCGCCGATTTCCCAGTAATCATCAGCATACCGGATCCGGTAGACGGAATCTGCGTAATATAATGTCGCCCTGCCATATATTGCTATATTGGCGAACTGCGCGTCTGATTCAACAAGCGTATCGGCTGACCAGCTCTTATACTCGTACTCGATTTTCCATACCGATATGGAATCTTGGGCAATTAAGGCCGTGCTTCCTGAGATCATCCACAAGACAAAAATGACTAGGTACTTTCTATACATAACTTTCTCGTTATAATGTTTGTCATCCTGAACAAATGAAGCTTGTCAGCAGTGTCACATCATACTGGCGATCAAGAAAAAATCAAAAAACACAGACCCACCGTAAACGAAGATTATCAGCAAAAAAATGAATGCTACGTCATGAAGTCCGCATCCCACAAACTTACACTTCACACGGCAATAAAAACAATAGCGATTTCCAGCTATTTTACGGCCGTATTAGATTTTAAACCCAAACGTGAGAATATTTTATAAAATGGTATATTCGCCGAACAATACAAACCAACGCATGAAAAAGATCCTATCGCTGTTCGTTTTGCTAATCTCGTCGGCTCAGCTATCAAACGCGCAACCTAAAGCTGATAAACTGGTTATTAAGCGGGATAGCGTGTGGATGCTGACCTACTTCCGCCAGCGTTATCCAACCCGTATCGAAATCAATGCTAAAGGGGAAACAATTGAAGTGCCCCTGCCAAATCCTATGCTGGATGCTAAGCTTCATATTTCATTGTCAAATGATGGCCGTCATTGGACTGCTATCAACGATAATAAACCGATCTGGGATCAGTTTATGCGTGATCAATACATTCATCGCGGCGCTGATGGTTTATGGCGATTAATAGCAACTGGAGGCGGAGGTGGTTCTGAAAACCGAAAGCAATTCGGGCCAAGCGTTACTTATGCTACCTCTAAAGATTTAATCACCTGGAAGCTTGAAAAATACATATACCTGATGAAGGATGTTAAGGATGAGTCGGGCCAATTGGTGAACAATATCTGGGCACCAGAATTCTACTATGATGAAACGACAAAGGAATACACCATTTTCTGGTCATCATCTTTTAAAGATGCCGGATGGAAAGAAAGTAGACTTTGGTATTGCAAAACGAAAGACTGGGAAAACTTCGGCCCAGCGAAGGTGCTATTCGCCCCTCCATATTCGGTGATTGATGGCACTTTAACCAAGCACAAAGGAACGTACTATCTTTTCCATAAGGAAGAAGAATTTGGCGTAAAAACTGGCGAACGAAGAGGTATCCGTGTTGCCCTATCCAAAAATATTGAAGGGCCTTATGAAGTTTTCGAGGGGCCATTAAACAAGGGGCAAATTGCACCAACAATCACTGAAGGGCCAAGCGTAATGAAAGACCCGATCAACGAGGGTTGGCTATTGTTATATGATTACCCCATGGTAGATCAATATGGCGTATCATCTTCTTCAGATCTATTAAACTGGAAAATAGAAAAGAACGTTTCCATGCCTGACGATGCAAGACACGGTAGCATTTCAAAGCTGTCTGCCACTGAAGCAAAGGCGTTACTAGCAGCTTTCCCTAATACGGAGTAAGCTAATTGATCTTTTACCGTTTTTACAAGCATTTTTCCTATCTCATATTGCGTCCAACCTCTATCCGCAATCAATGCGAAACTGATTTACACCGCGCCTTGAAACCAAAGTCGGGTAAGGGCCTTCTTTGAATTTTGCATTGCATTATTGATACGTTCCAATAAAATCAAACACCAGTCTGCCTTCTATCCATGCTGCACCCACTTTATTAGGCTGCCCTTCCGGCCCGTGGTTGGTAGCCGCGTCAAACTTGGTACCGATAGCACTTATCCCATTAAGAAAAGATATATCACCTGCTGGAAAAGGAGGTGAATTGTAATCATTCTTTGCTGCCCCAGGTCTTTGCGGCGTATACAACCTTAAAAAGAGATCATCACTTTCGCTGTATATCACAAAGGGTTTGATCTTATTTTCGATTACAACCCAGGTAAAATCTCGGTAATACCCTTTAAACTCCGGATAATCCCACGATTCGCCGGTAACTGTATTATTATATTTTTTGTTCCAAACGCCGTAACTGTTTCCTTTCATTCTGTTTTTCCAAACCCGATAAGGGCCTCTTCCCATATATTTCACACCGGTAATAAACTCTTCTGGAAAATCGAAATTGATTCCTAAATAATCGAAGGCATTATTGGGATTACTGGTATAATGGTAGTAGGCATAATCCAGAGTTAGCAAACCATTAGGTGTTAATTTATACTTTACGCGCTTCAAAGGTCCTTTATAATGCATTTCTACCAAAACACTATCCCCATCCATATAATGCTCCATGGAAATAAAATCTGCTTTGTCAATAGCTAATTTCGGCCCGTTGGAAAACGGAATTTGCTTATCGCCACTTTTTATCCCCAACATAAGCCCGGTACTTTTATCAAAACTCACAGTCAGATCACCTGTCTCTAACGTTAAGGCGGTAGCGCTTCCTCCCACTTTCACTTTCCCATACGATGGTCGTTTAACTATCCATTTATTATTCAGCTCTTCCACATATTTCAAAGACCAGGTCCAGGTATACAGCTCCCTCCCATACATATCTGTCACTTTTAAGCTTAATACATCTGCCTTTTCCTTTTGATCCGGATCAAAGGGGATGGTGATCATCCCTCTTTGTTTGGGCTGCAGATCAGGCCCCAATAGTGATCCTTCTGCTAGGATCTTTCCTACTGTATCCTGCTCATAGGGCGAGGGTAGTGTGCGGAGTTTCCAATCGAAGCGTACGGTATTTAAATTGGTAAAAAGGTAGCGGTTCTCCACTTCCAAACTGCCGTCAAAACTACGCTGCAACTTTTCGCGGCCAATGTAAACGGGCGACCAGATTTCTTTGATAGTATAAAAGCTAGCTTCTTTTTCACGGTAAGGGCCTAAAATCCCATCAGGTGCATAATTGCCGTTGGCGTCTATACGACCATCCTGATCTAATCTGACCACCCCTTCATCAGCAAACACCCATAAGAAACACCCTGCAGAAAGTGGATTGGCCATCATCTTATTCCAATGATCATTTAAGCCTGCCCCCAGACCACCATCAAACAAACCGTGTAGAAACTCCGTTGGAAAAAACACTTCTTTGCCATTGTAAAATGACCCGTCGCAACAATCGTAGCCTTTATAATGTTGCGTATCTGTTCCTTCAAAAATACCCCAGGGATGAATCACCGTTCTATTCTGAGGGTCGTATTTAGCATAGTCTGCCACCAGTTCATGATTATTTCCGCCCTCGTTTCCATTCGCCCAAAGAACGATCGAGGGATGGTTTACATCCTTCACCACCATTTCTTTCAATAATTTACGCCCAACGGGTGTATCGTATTTCTTTTGCCAACCCGTTAGTTCGTCAATAACAAAAAGCCCAAGTGAATCGCATGCATCCAGAAAATGGCCATCAGGGGGATAGTGGGACATTCTTACGGCGTTCATGTTCATATCTTTCATCAAGTTCACATCCAAAATGCTGATCTCTTTGCTCATGGTTCTCCCTGAAGTTGGCCAGGCACTGTGCCTGTCAACACCTTTGAACATGACTTTTACGCCGTTTACAAAAAAACCGACGCCTCGCTTTAATTCCGCTGTTCTGAAACCAAACTTTTCAGTCTTGATATGTAAAACGTTTTGTTTTGCGTCAAGCAACTCGATATCCACCTGATAGCGATTCGGAAACTCAGGCGACCATAATGCCGGTGCCTCCACTTGCGTACGGAGCATTGTTTTTTCTGCGTCCTTTTCAAGGGGCAAACTAAAAGGAGCTCCCACCTTCTTTCCATCCAGAGTTTTAATCTGAGCCCTTACCATCAAGTTCTTTTGATATCCCTCCGTATAGACATTCATCAAAAAGCTACCATCTGCCTTAGCGTCAATGGCAGTCCATTCGATGTGTTTCTCAGGAAGTACTTCTAGATACACAGGTCTAAAAATTCCACCAAAAACCCAAAAATCCGACATTCTTTCCGCTCTATTTACCGATGTATCTGATGAAATTTTTTTAACGGTAACTTCCAATAGATTTTCACCCGATGATTTTAACAGTTTAGTGATATCGTATTTAAACCGATAAAAAGAACCTTGATGAACTGATCCGGCAGACCGTCCATTGATTTTCACCTCGGTATCCGTCATAGAACCTTCAAAAACAAGCTTTACAATCTTATTTTTCCAGTTAGGGTTAGCTGGAAACTTATGTTTATAATAACCGATTTCATTTTTCGTAAAATCTTCCTGCCAGCCATAATGATAAGTACCGAAGCCTTTGGTTTCCCAGTTGGAAGGTACCGGTAATTTGCTCCAGGCACCGCTGTTCGCCCCACTGCTCACCATGAAATCCCAATCCACCGTATGATCCTTGTCGGTACCCGAAAGATATGCTATTTCCGTTTTTTGGGCATGCGCCATGCTAAGTGTCAAGAAATGCAAAAGCATGATCATTGCCCATTGCGGGGAATACTTTTTTCTGGTTATTTGGATCATAATTTTTTGTTTATCGTCAAGCAAGATATATACCCTGATAAATATATAAAAATGATCAATCACTTGTTGTAAATAATGTTCACTTTCTACTTAAAACACTTGCTTTTGGTTCCATTTATACTCGTGGAGTAACGGATTGATTTCGTCTTCTAAAGACTAATTTTTTAAAAAGTTAAAATATCCTCTACAGCATATTCCATACTATATGCCCTTTTATGTCGATATAGCACTTGCAGCATCTATTCTTTCAAATATCCTTTATCTTTAAGTTTACTGACTACTTTTTGGCCTATTTGCTTACCCCACTCCTGACCTGCAAGCATGGATTCCTGAGTAACCAAAGGAGTTTTTTCAGCGAATTTTTTACCCACAGGTGTCTCATAAAAAGCAATTATTCCAAGAAGATCTGCCTCTGTTAAATGCTTCTGATATATTGGCAAAACCAGATTGACAAGCTGGTTAAATGCATCTTTATTCACTTCAATGCTAAACTCATCCCAAAACTCTTTAGGAACATTTGATTGCTGTTGCTTAAACATAGAAATCATTTGATCTAACGCACCTTTGTAGGTAACTTCTGTACCCGATATTTGTAATAGTTTTTTTAATGATGATTTGTAACTATTATTCTCCTGGCTAAAAGAAAATGTTGTAACAAATGTGAATAGCACTATTAAAATAGATATTTTCATATTGTTTTTTTGGTAAAGTTAAAGTTTTGTCCCTACAAACTTCGAAATCTGTTAACAGATTTCTATTAATTAGCGGATCATGGATATTTATACCTAAAACAATAAAAGCCTATAAATCATATATGATTTTTGATACTGGTTGGTATCGCTTTAGTCGGGATGGGTTCATCAAAAATGAAGCTGGCACGATGTGCCCCTGACTTTTTTTATTTTTAGTGCTCGCTTAAGTAAGCTTGGTCTACAGGACTACCTCGCTCCGCTCGGTGATCCTGTAGACGGAGAAATGACAGACAAAGAGCCCCACTCCGTGCGGCCTTTTGTTTTAAGTCTGCTAAACTAAGAATTTATTTATCTCCCCCCAAGAATTCAGCTTGATCCGTTTATCGCTCGCACGAGTAAACTCGACTCGCTATAAACAACAAAAGCCCTTGCTGTTGCAAGAGCCTTTGTCTGTCGGGGTGGCAGGATTCGAACCTACGACCTCCACATCCCAAATGTGGCGCGATACCGGGCTACGCTACACCCCGATCAAGGTATCACCTTTAACGAGGTGCAAATATACGATTAGATTTTTAATCTTCACTATTTTTTTATTTTTTTAATAGCTGTTTTCGCGCACTTAATTTCAGCGGGAAGGGATACCTAAAAAATTTGCGATGAGTGTACCCGTTCTTACTAGATTCTTGCGCGTAACTTTGAATGCCTCTTCCAGTGGTATGGGTTCATTTCCGATGGGCAGTAGCACATCAAAAGCCTTATACATAGCTTTGTCTATACAAAGCGGCACTTTCCCGGCCACCGCTATGACTGGAATTCCTTTTTCTTTTGCTTTTATGGCTACGCCATAGGGCCCTTTCCCTCCCAATGTTTGACTATCTAAACTCCCTTCCCCCGTAATCAATAAATCGCTTGCTGCCAACGCTTGTTCAAAGCCCGTTAATTCCATAAAATGATCTATTCCACTCTTTAGCACCGCATTTAGCGCGGCATAGAGTCCGCCTGCCGCTCCTCCCGCTACACCACCGGAAACTACCGCAGCCATATCTCTACCAGTTAGTTGCTGCAACTGCTTGCTTAAAGTACTTAAAAAGCCTTCTAATTGTTGTATATCAGCCGTATTCGCTCCCTTTTGCGGGCCAAATACCGCTGCTGCACCATCAATGCCCAATAGCTTATTGTCTACATCGCAAAGCACGACTATTGCTACTTTTTCTAACCGCTTATCTAATTGCTCCAGATTAACCGTTGTAGTATGGCGCAGATGCTCAGGATTGGCCTTCAATAGATTTCCTTTTTCATCATAAAATCGTGCACCTAATGCCGCTAAGATGCCGCAGCCACCGTCTACGGTAGCAGATCCGCCCATTCCAATAATGATTTGTTCAACACCTTCATCTAAGGCATCGATAAGCAACTCGCCTGTACCAAAAGATGTCGCTTTTAAAGGATTTAACTCGTGCGGTTTTAACAGTTTGATGCCCGTTGCATCGGCCATTTCAATAAAAGCCGTTTTTTGGTCGCGCAGAAGTCCATAGCTAGCCTCTACTGGTTTTCCAAGCGGACCGGTTACGATTCTCGATTTACGTTCACAACCTAGGTGCTCAATGATCAAATCTATGGTCCCATCACCGCCATCCCCAATAGGAAAATAAGTCAATACCATCTCCTTATCACCCGCCTTTAAGCCTGCTCCAATTGCTTGCGCAACTTCTCCAGCAGCTAAACTATGCTTAAAAGCATTTGGCGCTATTAATATGGAAAGGTTTTTCTTCTTCATAAAATAATTAACGACAGTAAATAAATAAAGGCGATAGCAACAGTCCCCATAAAAAAGGTAGCCATACTATAAACTTTCAGCATTTCCCGCATTTCCAAACCGGAAAATTTAGCAATAACCCAGAAATAAGCATCATTCGCGTGGGAAACCATCATAGAACCTGCTCCAAGAGCCAGTACACATATAATTCGTCCTGCTTCGCTTTCAAGGCCAAGCGCACCTAATAACGGCGCCACAATAGATGCTGCTGTTATAACCGCCACAGTTGACGAACCTTGTGCCGTTTTTAATATCGCTGCCACTAAAAACGGGAAAAACAAACCTAAACTGGCCACCGAGACATTTGCGGCAAAATGCTCTCCAATATGGGTTTGCGCCAGAATAGCTCCAAACGCACCACCTGCACCAATAATTAACAGAATACCTGCTGCCTTTTCTGTGCCACCTTGCAGTAGTTTGATAACGCTTTGTTTCTTCCACCCCTTATTTCCCAAAAATACCAACACAATACCCACCAGCAAAGCCACTTCTGGCATACCCAAGGTAAAAAGCAATTGCTTCCACATGGCATCCGGAGCGGCGTTACCTAATAAAAATGAACGTAAGGCGATTAAACAGATGGGTACGATGATAGGCAACAGCGCAAAAAATAAAGTGGGTTTATTACCTTCAGCTTGATCAATATCATCAACAAGCACTGTTCGCTTAGGAATTTTTGCTCCTGCATAGCGCGACCAAAGATAGCCGAAACATGAGGCCGGAACAGCCACCATCAAGCCATAGAGAATAACCATCCCAAAATCTGCCCGAATAACTTCGGTAGCTGCGGCCACTCCTGGATGCGGTGGCATCAGACAATGGACAGCATACAAACCGGTAGCGAGCGACGAGGCCATGATTAACAACGATGTTCCAGACCTTATGGCGAGTTCTTTATTAAGGCCATTAAGCACAATAAACCCAGAGTCGCAGAAGATCGGCATACCTACCAAGTAACCGCTGATATTCATGGCCAAAGACGATCGTTTAGCGCCAACTGCCGATAAGATAAAATTCGCGATAACGGTGGTGCTGTGTGTATATTCCAACAATGCCCCCAGGGTGGTACCCAAAACAATAAGCAGCGCCAGCGACCCGATAATATGCCCAAAACCGTCTTTTGCTATCTGAATACTTTCGGTTAGTGGAAGACGAATAATTAAACCTACAAAAAGGCAAGCTGCAAATAGCGCAAAAAAGGCATGAATGCGATAACGTACCGTGAGTAATATGATTAACAGAATGCCTGCAAATAAGGCTATTGCACTTTGTACGAAAGTAACATCTTGCACCATGGGTATCTTAGGAAAATGGTTATGCAGGCAAGATACTGAATAACCATTTGCTTACAAAATTAAATTAAGCCTAAGTTAACCTTATGCTTTTTGATCTACAGATTCCTGCTCAATCTTCGGTGGCATTAACTTATATACTACAGGCGTTACGATACGCGACAATAAGGTGGAGCTGATGAGTCCTCCTATCATTACGATAGCCAAAGGCGAAATTAATGGATTGCTCGACCAGGCAATGGGTAATAATCCGCCTATAGCGGTTAGCGTGGTAAGAATAATCGGCAAAAACCTGATCTCGCCAGCTTTCTCTATAGCTTCATTTAAGCCTGTTCCTTCCCGTCTAAGCTGGTTGGTAAAATCTACCAGCAAAATTGTATTTTTCACTTCGATACCTGCTAATGCCACGATACCAATGGTTGCTACAAAAGAAAGTGTATTACCGGTTAGCAATAAGGCCAGTACCGCCCCAACAATACCTAAGGGGATTACCGAAAGCACAATCAATGTACTCTTAAAGGTTTTAAACTCAAGCACCAATACGGCTATAAATAAGAATACGGTAACCATGATAACGGTTCCGAAACCGCCGAAAGATTCCTGCCGGCTTTCCACCTCACCCCCCATTTCATAATGATAGCCTGCGGGTAGTTTTTTGGCATCCATCTTTGCTATTACGGCATTAATCACCCGGTCATTCAAGTAGCCTTTTTTCACAAAGGCATTTACCGAAATAGTCCGTATTTTATTAATGTGATTAATACTAACGGGCGAGGATTCTAAACCTAGGCTGGCCAGCTGATTAAGCGGTATGGCTGCACCTTGAACATTATTCACATAGAGATTGTTTAATACAGCGAGATCTGCGTAGGCTTTACGGGGCACGCTTAAACGCACACTATAATCGTCGTTATCGGAGGCAGGATTACTGTAAGTAGCCAAATCTACACCAGCTATAGCCATTCGTACCGTTTTATCGATGGCAACACTTGGCACACCTAGACTTAATGCTTTCTCCTTATTGATCGTTAACCGAACATCCGTTTTATAGTTCTTTACCGGATTGTTTACATACATGGTACCCTCGGTTTCTTTTAGTAATTGTTCTACCGAAGCAGCTAAGGTGCGTAAAGTATCCAGATTTTCACCAAATAACCGCACCTCTACCGGAGAAATAATAGGTACTCCTTGCTCAAAATCTTTTACTTCTACCTTGGCACCTGGATAAGGCGTCCATTTCTTCCGCAGTTGCTCTATAAGGGCCACTTTTTTGGTTGATTTGACATCTTCTTTCAGCTGCACAAATATTTCCGCAAAATCAGTCCGTTGGTTTTGTTGAGCCACATTATAGTAAATACGGGGGTTTCCCTTACCTACATTAACCGTGTAAAATTTAACCTCTGGAATTGCCGCCAATTCTTTTTCCAACTGTTTGGTAATACTATCGGTATAATAAATATTGGCTTGCTGTGGTGCAGAGACATCAATTAAAAACTGTGGTTTTTCGGAAGCTGGGAATAAACTGAAACCAACAACTGGTATTAAACCTAAGGAAGCCACAAAAATTAGCCCGGCTATTAAAATGGCCATCCAAGGCCTTTTTAGCGCTTTATCTAACAACACAGCATACGTACTATGGATAACACGTTGAAAGGTACGCAATACCACGTTTCCTTCTGGATTTTCATGGGGTTTAAGTAAACGGCTCGACAAAAACGGCACCACAGTAAGGGCAATAATCATAGACGCAATTACGGAACTGATAACCGCCGTGGGTAGACTTCGAATAAAATCGCCCGAGGCCTCCGGCATAAACATGAGCGGCATAAAGGCAATAACCAACGTAGCCGTACATCCCAAAACCGCCATAGCAATCTGTCCCGTACCCTTTATGGCCGCATCAAGCCTGGAGTGCCCTTCCCGCAACCATCGCTCAATGTTTTCTACCACCACAATACTATCGTCTACTAATAGTCCCAATGCTACCACAAAACCTACAATACTTAACTGATTGAGGCTAAAGCCAAAAATATTCAGCAATACTAAACCAATAGAAAGCGATAGCGGAATGGCAATCATTACCACCAATGATGCTCTATTCCCTAGCGGAAGAAGGGTAAGGAGCACCAAGGACACCGCAATTAAAAAATCTATACCCAAACCACTTAAGCGGTGATTTACATTTTCTGCCTGATCAAAATGTAGCACCAGATCCATGTTTTTGGGAAGTGTTTGCTTAAACTTCTCGATAACGGGCAAATAAGCTTCCTGTGTCTTACTAATATTTTCACCCGATTTCTGTGCTGCATTAATGAGCAAACATCGATAGCCATTTAAACGCGTGACATGATCGTCTGGTGCAAAATCGGGATAGATCTCAGCCACATCGCGCAGTAGCACATTTTTTCCCTGGCTACTAAAAACTATTGTATTTTTAATTTCATCAATACTTTGGTAATTGCCACTGGTTTTAACGCTAAAAGATTTACCACCTCCGAGTATACTACCTCCCGGGATATTGGCTGCTTCACTTTGAATAGCATCTATAATCGTATTCAAGGGAATGTGCATCTGCGCCAATTTATCAGGAGACACATCTACACGTACTAGCTGTTCGGGCAAACCACTGATTTTTACCTCTTTCAACGAAGGTATCTTTTCTAGTTCTTCCTGTAAGTCTTCTGCCTCCTTCTTTAATGCTTTACGTGAAGCATTCTCAGAAATCAATGCCAGCTGAATAACGTTTACCCCACTGGGCTCTATCTTTTGGATATCAATATTATAGATATCTTGTGGTAACTGGGGCCTCAGTACGCCGATTTCGCGTACAAGTTCTTGGTATTTGCTATCGTAATCGCTCTCAAATTTATACTCTACCGTAAGTACGGCCAGTCCATTTAAAATAGTAGTTTTGATTCGCTTAATATCGTCTAAACCATAAATTTTAGTTTCCATGGGCTTCACGACCAGCTCTTCCATATCTTTCGGACTGGTGCCAGGATATACTACCACCACTGGGAACATGGGCGTACGCATTTCGGGGTCTTCGGAGCGGGGCATACTGAGCATAGTGCTTACACCTACAACAACAACCATGATGACCATAATTAAGGTAAACTGGTTATTTTTTATGGCATATGACGAAATATTCATTTTACTGCTTAAATAAAAATTAAAAATTAAAAAAGCTAAACTAACAACTCAACCATTATCGCTTCTTCATTAGTATCAAGACGCAAGTAGCAAGTATCAAGAAAGAATACACAAACCTATACGCACAACTCAACTACTTAACAACTCAACTACTATCACTATTCAACTACTTAACTACTCAACTACTCAACTACTCAACAATTCAGCTACTTAACCACCCTGATAGGCGACCCATCAGTTAAATAAGCGCTTCCGGATACGATAAGCGCTTGGGCATTTTCCAAACCCGAAGCTACCGTTACATAATCCCGTTGTATTGCGGTAACGGCTACTTCAACACGTTTTGCCGTTTTATTATCGTTCGTAATAAAGACAAAAGCTTTTCCTGCATCGCCATCCAATACGGCATCATACGGAACTTGCCAAACTTCTTTATGCTGGTGGGATTTAATAGTTGCTTTTGCAAACATCCCTGCCCCTATCTTTTGCATCAGTTTAGTCGATGATATTTTCAGCAACACAGAAAAGGTGCCAGAAGACGGGTCTATCCCCTCCGATTTTTTATATACAAAGGCGGGTATAGTACCCGCTATTTCGGACATTATAGTGGCAGAATCGCCTAACTGAGCAAGTGCCCATTGGCTATCGCTAATACCCACTTTTAATTGCCAATTATTACCATTCGTATTGTTAAGCTGTAAGATGGGGGTTCCTGGTCCGACCACCTGCCCATCGTTGGCCAAACGATTTAGCACAAAGCCCGAATTTGCTGCCCGGATTTCTGTTTGATTTTGGTTGTAATTAGCCGCCTTAAGTTGTTCTTGTGCTACACGAAAAGCCGTTTCTGCATTTTGCATTTGCTCTAAGGTGGCTACGCTGTCTTGATACAGCTGTTTGGCACGGTTAAAATCACGTTGTGCTTTTTCTGCAGCCAGTTTTGCTTGGCTTACGCTGGCATCAACCTCCGTAGGGTTTAAAGTGGCCAACAACTGGCCTGCCTTAACGGGGTCTCCTTCCTTAACATATATTTTATTAATCACCCCGCCATTTTTAAAAGATAAGATGGCTTCATTATCGGTAGTAAAAACGCCAGAGGTTTTTATTTCCTGGCTCGATAAACCTTGGCTTAATGAAAGCAACTTCACCGGAATAGTATCTTCCTTAAAACCATCACTCACTTTATTCTCCGAATTTCCACAAGAACTCATCAATAAAATCAACAGCAGGTATAAAAAACTTAATTTGTTCATCGTATTACTTTTTTAGCGGATAAGCTGCTGTTTCCCTTTCAAGTTCGGCGGCAGCCAGCAAAACATTATATTTATTAACCTGTAACGATAAATTTGCGGTGGTTAGCTGGTTACGGGCATCAATGGTCTCAATGTACGTGTTTGTTCCCGCTTTATATCCTTTATCGATTAGTCGCTGGTAGCTGGCGGCAGCAGCCAGCTGTTTAAGTGACGATTGGTAGGCTTGCCAAGTAGCCGACAAATTATTCTTGGCAACATTAGAGCTTACTTCTAGTTGTTTCATCACATATTCTCTATTCAAGGAAGCATCTTCCAAGTCCAATTGCGATTGTTTTACTTGAATCCGGTTTCGATTGCCGCTATATAAGGGAAGATCAAACTGCACGCCAGCCATTACATATTGTGATTGGTTGTTAAAACGCATCTGTTCTGCCTGTGATCCCACATCAACGAATCCACTGATCTTAGGTAAAACAAATTTTTTATTCATCTTGATTAAATTTTCATTGATGCCTATCACCTGCTGTAACGATTTCAGCTCCTCCCTACCTACAATATTCGGCTCCTCCTGAAGCATAGCCATAGCCTTTCCCAAAGCCGCATCGGCATCATAAGCGGTATCTACTACAGTATCGCCATCGCGATTGAGCAATGCATTAAAATAAAGTCGTGCATTTACTTTTTGCTGCTCTGCTTGTGTTAATTGAGCATTTACCTGCGCTATTTCGCTTTCTGCCCGCAGAACATAGGCCGGAAGTCCCTTTCCACTTTCCAGTAATCGTTGGTTAACTCTTCTTGACTCTTCTGCTAGGCTCAAAGACGACTGATAAATTAAAACAGCCTGACTAGCATTGAGATAATTGAAATAGGCCGCCTTAATATTCTTAACCAACTCGCGTTCATAGGTTTGTACTTCGAATCCCTGTAAAGCCACCTTTTGCTCATTGATTCTTTTATTATAGCCTATATCCGTATTGATGAGCGGGATAGTTGTTCTAACTTTAGCATCATAATAGTTCCTGGGAAGGAAATTAATTGACTCATTTTCAAGCATCGGAAAATTCTGCGTATTGGTTAACTGATTTAACGTAGCATAAACGGGATTCATTAAATCGCCTAGTGGCAAGGAAATATTTCTCCCTCCTGTGGCTGTACTATAGGTAGCCTGAAAAGCGATGCTGGGCTGATACATGCTTTTGGCCGTTTGCAAAGCGAGAAGTGCCTGGTCTAACGAAACATTTTTCTGCTTTAAAACCAAATTGTGCTGTATACCTTCCTGTATATAAGTAGTTAAAACAGTTGTTTGCCCCCTTGATAATAGTGGAAATTGTATACCTAAAACTATTAAAAATATAAACAGTGTTTTCATTATTAACAGTGTTATTTAATCAGCAAATCTAACTGCGTAATTGTTCTAAAAATTTGATAAAGCTATCATATACCTTTTCAAGAAATGGCCCTTCTTCCGCCCCCTCCAATAGTCCTTTTTCTACAACATGATTAAGATGTCCGTGTAAACTTAATGTACATAAACCATGCAAGGTAGACCATATAAGCAATGAGAAAATCTTAGTATCTTGCCCCAAAAAATATTGATTTTCCTGACAATCAGCCACCGTGTGTACCAAAAAATTAAAGGCTTCTACCCCATCATCCCAACCTTCTTCCTTATCCAGACCACATATATTTTCTAAATATTCCAAGGGCTCTTTCATCACAAACATTAATTCGTAAAATTCGCTGTTCTCCGCAGCAAACTGCATATAAGTACGCCCCATAGCTTTTAATCTCTCAAAGGGATTTTCTACATTAGCGAGTGCAGAAAAGCGTGTACGAAGCAATTTAAAACCTTCTTTTTGCAGTGCATAAACAATATCCGTCTTATCTTTGTAATATAGATAAATCGTGGTAGGACTAAACTCTACCGCCGCGGCAATTTTACGAATAGATGTAGCTTCATAGCCTTCTTTTAAGAAGAGAACCTTTGCCGCATCTAAAATCCGTAATCTTAAATCTTCCTTATGCCGCTCTTTTCGTTCTTTGATACCCATTTCTTTAAAAACATTAACAGCACAAACATACTTAACAGTGTTAATATTTGCAAATAAAAAGTAAAAACCGAGCGAAGCGAGCTCATTGATGCCTTGAGAAATAAGTAAAACGTCAATAATTCAAAAATAAAAAGTAAAAAAAGCTAAAGTTTGTAACTACAGTATAAAATGTACTGTCACTGCACTGCTGGCGCTACTGCTACTTCTCCCACAACTCACACGACGAACTAACAACTAATATACACCTACCCACCACTTAACTCATTTAACAAGCCCAGAACTTACAACATTGTTACACCAATCACTTAATAAATAAAATTAAAAAGTTTTACCTTCGTTTTGCATGAACAATCAACATATCTAACAAAACAAATAGGATATTGCGTCAAAATTTTATCTCAATTTAATTTACCACATATGAAGTATTTTTATTCTGTATTGTATTTGGGAGTTGCCGCCCTTGCAATTTTCCAAGGTTGTACATCAACCGAAAAAAGCAAGACGCTTTCTAATACACCCGAAAAATTAATCGACCCAGCTAATATGGATACCACCTACAAACCTGGCGATGACTTTTTTCATTATGCCAGCGGCATTTGGTTAAAAAACAACCCTATCCCGGCAAAAGAAACACGATGGGGTAGCTTTAACGAGCTAAACGAATTTAATGCAAAAGCAGTAAAAAGCATTTTAGAAGATGTTTCAACACGGCAAAACAATAAAGCCGAAGATGCGGCGCAACGTGTTGGCGACTTCTTTGCGAGTGCGATGGATAGCGTAAAAATAGATTCCATAGGCAATAATCCCATTATGGAAGATATGGCTAGAATCATGGCTATTCGTGATCTTAATGGAGTTGTCAAAGAAATTGCTACGCAGCGTATTAACGGAATTGGCTCGCCACTCTATAGCTTCTATGTAGATCAGGACGAAAAAAACACCTCTGCTAATATTGCTCAATTCGGCCAAGGCGGACTTACCCTTCCTGACCGGGATTATTACTTGGTTAATAATGCTAGAAATCGCGACATCAAACAGGCCTATGAAAGTTATGTACAAAAATTATTTACGTTGGCTGGAACCGGTGATACGGAGGCTGTTAACAAGTTTGGGCAGATCTGGGAACTTGAAACCGACTTAGCAAATGCACAGTGGAGCCGTATCGCTATGCGCGACCCCTATCGCACCTATAATAAATTCGATTTAGCTAAATTGCAGCAGGATGCCGCACAGTTAAAATGGAAAGAAACATTTAACTTATTAAAAATTCCGCTTACGGATAGCGTTGTTGTAAATAATCCCGACTTCTTTAAAGCTGCCGCTAAACTACTTACAGAAAAGTCGCTTGAAGAATGGAAAACCTACTTACAGTGGAATGTACTGAAAAACGCAGCGCCTAATTTAAGCACCCCCTTTGTTAAGGCAAATTTTGAGTTTGCGCAGATACTTACGGGACAAAAAGAAATTACCCCACGTTGGCAAAGAAGTTTTAGGGTTATTGACAATTCTATAGGTGATTTACTCGGACAACTGTATGTAGCGAAATATTTCAAGCCAGAAGCAAAAAAACGGATGGCAGATTTGGTAAAAAACCTTTCCAACACTTATGAAGAGCGGATTAAGACATTGGACTGGATGAGTGAAACCACTAAAAAGAAGGCCATAGAAAAGCTGCATGCCTTTACGCCAAAGATTGGTTATCCTGATAAATGGAAAACCTACGATGGCTTAGAAATAAACCGGGATGATTATTTCGGCAATATCCGCAGGGCTAAAATATGGGATTATAATGATATGGTAGATCAATTAGGAAAGCCTATAGATCGTACTCGCTGGGGCATGACTCCGCCAACGGTTAACGCCTATTACAATCCTGTGAATAATGAAATTGCTTTTCCAGCAGGGATCCTGCAATTCCCTTTCTTTGACTTCTCTGCAGATGACGCCGTAAATTACGGTGGAATTGCCGCCGTTATAGGCCATGAAATGACACATGGTTTTGACGATCAGGGAAGGCAATATGCTGCCGATGGCAACCTGAAGGATTGGTGGACGAAGGAAGATGCAGATAACTTTAAAAAATTAGCGGATAGGGTTGTTGAACAATACAATGGTTATACTGTACTTGATACTTTACACGTACAGGGAAAACTCACTTTAGGTGAAAACCTAGCTGATCTGGGAGGCTTGGCCTTAGCTTATGCCGCTTTCAAGAAAACTCCGCAGGGACAATCGGACGAAAAAATCGATGGATTTACTCCCGATCAACGCTTTTTCTTATCGTGGGCACAGGTATGGCGCATGAACATTACACCTGAAACCGCAGCACAGTTGATTACCGTGGACCCACATTCTCCAGCAGATGCGCGTACAATTGGTCCCTTGGTGAACATGGATGCTTGGTACAAAGCTTTTGATATCAAACCGGGAGACAAATTATATAAACCCGAAAACGAACGGATAAGGGTTTGGTAAGAACAACTGTTCTAATCTAACTTAAATAGTGGATTTCAAAAAATCCACTATTTTTAGTATATTTGTTATAACCTAATTTGCTTCCACCGCACGCATTATCCCGATTTTAAGCAGTTTCAAATCCACATAAAGTCCACCTTAAATCCACCTTTTATCCACGTTAAGTCCACATACCCTTTTACTGCCATTCTATTACCCCCCGTATTTCCTGCTTTCTTATAGTAAGTAGGATGTGTGAAGGAGTATAAAATAGAACATGGATAAGTCCTAAGGCACACTAGCGGCCCGTTCGACTTTTTCTTGGATAATAATATAAGTGTGCTGCTAAACCAAATGGACGTTCGCTGGTAGTATAGTAACCCGAACCATCCCTTGCAAAAGTAATCGCTTCGCCCTGCGGTTCTGCGGTATAGGGCAAACTTGTCCCAGGTCTTTTAAACATGTCTGTTAGCGATTCGTTCATTTCCCGCTTCCAATAGTAAACGTTTAGCAGGTTCTTTATTAACACCTCTTTACCATCCGCCGAAATGCTGGCACTGGTAATAAAGGTATAGGGAATAGTCATTTTTTTCTGCAACACCAAGGTGTCTATTGCATGTTTGGGCAATGCTGCCTCATATACACCAACTTGTAACTCGCGTTTACTGATAACTACGATTTTCTTCGCTATGGGGTCGTAAAAGAATGCTTCCGCATCACGCGGTCCATCTTCATAGCGGAGGTTATACGTAGTGATTGCTTTCGTCGGAATAGTATCGACCTTCGAATTATTGGCTTTAACTGTTGGCTCTTCAAATCGATAAATTTGAATAGTAGACCGCTTAGCCAAATTATCTCCGATATCGCCCAATAAAAGATCGTTACTATGCTCTTGCATGCTTGCTATATCTTCACAATCGTGCACCGTAACGCCACCTAAATAGAAAGTGGCCCGATGTTGTGCAGTGCTATCCAATAGAAAAACACGGGCGTCATCGCCACTATCATTATGTATCCAGAAATATCCTGGGTTATTGAGTGCGCTTTCCAGTCCCGAAGCTTCATGAATAGCTTTATAGCTTAGCTTACCCTTATCAACCGCGCCGCCAAACAAATTATTAGCTGTCTGCGGTATGATTGACAGTAGAAGTGAAAAACAAACCAGTATGATAAATAATCGCATTAATTAAAGCTATTATATAAAACTTTGACAAATCTCGCACCCCCTACCCAAGCGCAATTTTGTAACTTTGCCCATATTTTTGGAGATATGCATATAAAACAATTTTACGATACTGGACTAGCTCATGCTTCATACGCCATATTAAGCGATAATAAAGTGGTATTGATAGATCCAGCCAGAGACCCCGCCCCGTATCTCGCCTTTGTAAGAGAAAATCATGCCACAATTATTGGAATTATTGAAACACATCCTCATGCGGATTTTGTAAGCAGCCATCTGGAAATCCACCAGTTAACAGGTGCTTCGATTTATACCAGTAAGCTTGTAGGGGCGGCCTATCCTCATCAACCTTTTGACGAGGACGATGAAATAATTGTTGGTAGATTAACCTTGAAAGCAATAAATACACCAGGGCACTCACCGGATAGTATATGTGTTTTATTATTGGATGGAAAGTTAAAAGAGGAAGCGCTTTTTACTGGCGACACCCTCTTTGTGGGCGATGTAGGCCGACCGGATTTACGCGAAAATGTAGGCAATTTCCAAGCTAAAGCAGAAGAATTAGCCAAATCTATGTACCATTCTTTACGCAGCAAGTTGATGTTACTTCCACCGAATGTAATGGTGTATCCCGCCCACGGACCGGGTTCACTATGTGGAAAAAACATGAGTCCAGATTTACAGAGCACCATTGGCCGCGAACTCAAAGAGAACTATGCCTTACAGGAAATGGACGAAAAGAGTTTTGTACAGCTTCTTCTCGAAGACCAGCCTTTTGTTCCAAAATATTTTGCTTTCGATGTAGCACTGAACCGGGCCGGTGCGGATGATTTTAGCACAAGTGTGGAACGGGTTATTGCTTTGGAAAGTATCGAAATGCTTGAACCAGAAGTTTTATTAATTGACACGAGACCTGCCGGACAATATAAATCGGGACATCGGATACATACGATTAACATTCCGGATGGCGACAAATTTGAAACCTGGGCAGGCAGTATAATAACGCCCGGAGAATCCTTCTACCTTCTCGCTGAAACGCCAGATCGGGCCCATAATTTAATAAAGAAGCTCGCTAAAATAGGTTACGAGCAGCAGTGTAAAGGCTATATTACGCATGCTTTCGGCAGTGAAGTTTCTTTACCCCTAGACTTAGAAGCCTTTAAAGCGAATACGACTGAATTTACCATTGTCGATATCAGAAATGAGGGAGAAATTAAAATGGGGAAACTCTTTAAAGAATCAATTCATATTCCGCTCCCGCGCTTAAGGGAATCCGCTTATTTAATACCGGATGATAAGCCTATTGTGGTTCATTGTGCGGGAGGCTATCGTTCGGCTATTGGTGCAAGTATTATTGCGTCAAGTACGAGCGCACCGGTGTTCGATTTGGGAACAGCAGTGAAGGAGTTTGATGTGGTAGTTGAATAGTTGAGTCGTTGAATGGTTGAGTTGTTGAGTAGTGATAGTAGTTAAGTTGTTAATTAGTGAATTAGCCAATGTGATGGACTTGAGCGCACGCGCAACTGGCAACTGGCAACTAACAACGAATAAAGGTCTTGATACTAATGAAGTAGTTGAGTGGTTAAATGGTCTACCTACTATCACTACTTCACTACTTCACTACTTCACTACTATTACTAATTTACTACTATTACTACTTCGCTACTTACTAAAGTAAAAAAAATGGATTTCGTAATTACAGGAGACGGCTCTAAAACCATCTTCAATTCTCAGATTGGAGAGCATTATCATTCCAAACACGGGGCTGTACAGGAGAGCCGACATGTATTTTTAAAATCAGGCTTACAGTTTTTTTTAACTAATGAAACGGCTGGCCCAAAACATCAAGTAGCTATTTTAGAAGTAGGTTTCGGCACAGGGCTAAATTTTCTGTTAACAGCAGACTTTTGTACTGAACATACTATTGGCTTAAACTATACAGGTATCGAAGCTTACCCCTTGCCCTATGACATAATTAAAGCAACAGGCTATGAAGAATTTATTAACCCAACTACCTGGAATTGTTTTTTAACCAATTACGAACACGCGCTTTCCAAAAAACGAGCGCTGGAGAGGACTGTAGTTCTTGAAATAGCCCATGAAGCGGTGCTTGATTTTCATAGTGAGACGACCTATGACATTATTTATTTTGACGCCTTTGCGGCCGTACATCAACCTGAAATGTGGACCGAACAAACCCTAACCCATGTATGTCAATTTTTAAAATCCGGAGGGGTATTCGTAACCTACGCCATTACAGGAAATCTTAAACGTATTATGAAAAGCTTAGGTTTTTCTATTGAAAAAGCACCCGGGGCGCCGGGAAAAAGAGAGATGTTGCGGGCAACGAAATTAGCCGATGAGCCAATTGGCTAATTAGCTAATTGAAGAATTGGCCAATTACAACTCCCCTTCCACCCCTAATCCAAACAACGCGAAATCGTACTTTACCGGATCGTTAGGGTCTAACAAGCGAAGGTTTTCGGTAAGCTCTATTGCGGTTTGCCAATCGGTTTGTTTACGGGATATTAAGCCCAAGTGCCGTGCTACTCTATCTACATGTACATCACAAGGACAAATTAAATCGCGCATTTGGATGTTCTTCCAAAGTCCGAAATCGACTCCCTGTGTATCCTTACGCACCATCCAGCGCAAAAACATATTCAACCGTTTACAGGTTGATTTTTGCGTTGGCGAGCTGATGTGCTTCCTTGTACGCGAGGGATAATCGGGTAAGCTAAAAAAGTAAGTCCGAAAACGATTAAGGGCAGATTCTACCGAAATTGAATCCTTTACCAATTCGCCTATATAGCAAGTTTGACTGCTTAGTTCAACCTCTGGAGTAGCCGCAGCTTCAAAAGATAGGTATTCTTCCCTAAATGCTGTTGGTTTCATGTTCGGGACGAAAGCCTGTTCCAATGAGCTAAACCTTCCATAATGGGCTTTAAAAAAGCTTATGAAATACAATAAATCAGTATCGTTAAACGTACGGTGTTTAAAGCCGAGAAGATTTTTAAGATCGTGCTCCTGATGATTTTTAACAAAGTCATAAGGGCTTCCATCCATTCGCCCAATCAACTCCTTACATTTATTGATGATGGTTTTCCGCTGTCCCCAAGCCAATATCGCCGCAAAAAGGCCCATAATTTCGATATCCTGTTGCAAGGTAAAAAGATGCGGAATGCAAACCGGGTCGTTCTCAATAAAACCCGGCTGGTTGTATTGCAGCACTTTACGATCGAGGAAATCTTTTATGTTTAACATTGTTGAATTGTTGAGTTGTTGAGTTGTTGAGTAGTAGAATTATTGAGTTGTTAGCGGTGACAATTACTACTTCACTACTATCACTACTTCACTACTATCACCACTTAACTACTTAACTACTTAACCTATCCCAATGCTTGCTCCAAATCTTCCAATAAGTCTTCAATATCTTCCACTCCAACACTAATCCGGATAAGGTTATCCACTACGCCTACTTTCTCGCGTACTTCTTTTGGTATAGAACCATGGGTCATGGTAGCGGGGTGATTGATTAAAGACTCTACGCCTCCCAAGGATTCGGCAAGAGAGAAAACCTTAAAGGATGAAGCTATTTTGAACGTATCTTGCAAAGATGCATCTTTTAGTACGATGGAAATCATCCCGCCGAAATCGCGCATTTGCTTTTTAGCAACCGCATGGTTTGGATGATCTTCAAAGCCAGGCCAATATATTTTTGCTATCCTAGGATGATTCTTTAGGAAATGGGCTATTTGTTTACCATTCTCGCAGTGTGCCTTCATCCGTAGGTGTAAGGTTTTGATTCCGCGTAAGGCCAGAAAGCTGTCTTGCGGTCCGGGCGTTCCACCACAGGCATTATAATAGAAAAACAACTGTTTATACAGGTCTTCACTATTGGTTACCAAGGCGCCCATCACCACATCACTATGCCCGGCAATATATTTAGTAACCGAATGCATTACAATATCGGCACCGAAATCAATGGGATTTTGAAGGTATGGGGAAGCAAAGGTATTGTCTACCACATAGAGCACGCCAGCTTCTTTAGCTATGGCACCCACAGCGGCAATATCTATAATTTGCATGGTAGGATTGGTAGGTGTTTCAATCCAGATCAATTTTGTTTTATCGGAAAGATATTGTCTGATATTTTCCGGATCAGTAAGGTCTACAAAATGGAATTTAATTCCATAAGTTTCGAAGACTTTAGTGAAAATACGATAAGAACCTCCATACAAGTCGTTTCCTGTGATTACTTCATCTCCAGGTCTTAATAAACGTAAAACCGTATCGGTAGCCGCCATACCACTGGAAAATGCCAAACCGAATTTAGCGTTCTCTAAGGATGCAATGCAATCTTCCAACGCTTTACGTGTAGGATTAGTACCTCTGGAGTACTCGTAACCTTTATGTTCTCCAGGCGATTTTTGCCAATAGGTAGAAGTTTGATAGATCGGAGTCATCACCGCTCCCGTGGTTGGATCCGGATGCTGTCCGGCATGTATAGCTTTTGTTGCGAATTTCATATTTTCGTTCTTAGTTCTTGGTTGTTAGTTGTTAGGCATTTCCGAAATCTTAAATGTTTTTTCAAACACCGACAACGGATAACAAACAACAAACAACTAATTTAGTACGCTTTTGCAAATAAGACCCGTTGTTTAGCGGGCTTTCCACTAAATATACACGTTCCTTCTTCTTGTTTATTGTTCAAGGGAATACAGCGGATCGTAGCTTTTGTTTCTTCTTTTACGCGTTTCTCTGTTTCAGGTGTACCATCCCAATGGGCAGCGATGAAGCCACCTTTATCGGCCAATACTTGCTTAAACTCGTCATAAGAATTTACCTCAGTGATATGGGAATCTCTATAGGCGGAAGCCTTTTTATAAATATTTTCCTGGATGTCGGACAAGAGCGTGATGATTTTATCCGCTAAACCTTCCTGCGGAACAGTTTCTTTCGTTTGGGTATCCCTTCTAGCCAGTTCTACAGTACCTTGCTGTAAGTCGCGCGCGCCAACAGCTATGCGTAAAGGCACTCCTTTAAGCTCCCATTCGGCAAATTTAAAACCAGGCCGTTGGGTATCCCGATCGTCATATTTTACGGAGATCCCTTTGGGCTTCAGCTCGGCTATTAAATCATCTGCCAAAGCACCTATCTGCTCGCTTTCTTCCGCGGTTTTATAGATCGGCACGATCACTACCTGTATAGGCGCCAATTTTGGTGGCAACACCAATCCCGCATCGTCTGAATGCGCCATAATTAAGGCCCCCATCAATCGGGTGGAAACACCCCAGGAGGTAGCCCATACGTAATCGAGCTTGCCCTCTTTAGAGGTAAATTTTACATCAAAAGCTTTGGCAAAGTTTTGACCCAAAAAATGGGAGGTACCAGCCTGTAAGGCTTTTCCATCTTGCATTAAAGCTTCGATACAGTAGGTATCTAAAGCTCCTGCAAAACGTTCAGTTTCAGTTTTTGTGCCTTTAATTACCGGTAAGGCCATCCATTCTTCGGCAAAAGTAGCATATACACCGAGCATCTGCTCTGTTTCTGCAATCGCTTCTTCTCTGGTAGCATGCGCTGTGTGCCCTTCCTGCCATAAAAATTCCGCCGTACGTAAGAATAAACGGGTACGCATTTCCCAACGTACTACATTTGCCCATTGATTCACTAAAATAGGTAAATCACGATAAGACTGAATCCAGCCTTTGTAGGTATTCCATATAATTGTTTCGGAAGTGGGACGAACAATAAGTTCTTCTTCCAGTTTGGCCTCTTCGTCCACAACAATCTGTCCATTTCCGTCATTCTTTAAGCGGTAATGTGTCACAACGGCACACTCTGTGGCAAAGCCTTCCACATGCGATGCCTCTTTTGAAAAAAATGACTTTGGAATGAAGAGGGGGAAATAGGCGTTGCTGTGCCCAGTATCTTTAAACATTTGGTCGAGCGCAGCTTGCATCTTTTCCCATATAGCATAGCCATAGGGCTTTATTACCATACATCCACGTACCGCAGAGTGTTCGGCCAAATCTGCTTTGTTGACTAATTCATTATACCATTGCGAATAATCTTCGTTCCTGCTGGTTATACCTTTGCTCATCTTTGTGTAATTGGAATAATATTTGTAAATTGTATACTGTTGCTGTAAACAGCCAGTTTATGATAAACAATGTTAAAATGTGTTAAAAATGTTAAAATAACTGTAAAGTTACTTCCATTTTGCGAATGTAAGGATTATTAAATTATTTTTGTAGCAGACATAAATTAGCAACCGTTTACCTAATTAAACCTTAACGGTTTATTTGAGTCTATTAGAATATAAAACCACTTTATAAGGAAAGGAAAATACAATGAAAAGTAAGCCATTATTTATAAAAAGTGCACTATTACTTGGAGCACTATCTTTAGGCGCCTGTGCTACAAGCCAGTACGCACAAAATACTTTTCAGGATGATGTATATGGAGGAAAAAGTACTGCTAAAGAAGTAGCGTACCAAAGTCCGGATTATTACGATGAATACGCCGAACCCGCAGATGGCGCAGGTAATTATGACGAGTATGCGGATACGGATACGGACGCTTATGCTGACCAATATACCGATCAGAATGAAAATTATTATGACGATGACTATGCAGATAGCTATAGCGATGCTTATGCTGACGAATATAGCGATTCTGAATATGCCAATCGCATAAACCGTTTTTACTATGCTTCACCTGGCATGACCTATTACGATCCGTTTTTTGACCCATGGTATGGTTACGGTTACGGTGGTGGCTGGGGACTTAGTCTTGGCTGGAGCAGCGGCTTTGGTTGGGGTGGTGGCTTTGGCTGGGGCGGCGGCTGGGGTAACCCTTATTATGCCGGTGGCTGGGGCGGTTGGTACTCACCATGGTGGGGACCTTACTCCTATTACGGCATGGGCTGGGGCGGTTACTATGGCGGAGGCTACTGGGGCGGCGGATACCCGGGTTGGGGCTGGGGTGGTTCTTACGGTCGTAGAAACTATTCTCCAAGACCGTATGCTTCAAACTCTTTCAATACCAGAGGCTCGATTACTAGAAATAGAGAAGGCGTATTAGCCCGTGTATCTGGTAACAGCCGGGGAAGAACAGCTTCTGCAAGAAGCAACTGGGGTGTTGGCAGTCGTGCTACCGGTACGAACCGTTCTACAACAAGTTCGGGAAGCCGTGAAGCGGTTAGACCAGGTAATTCTGGCAGACCTTCGGCAGTGAGGCCGAACAGTTCTAACAGACCTTCTGCCACTAGGCCAAACGGCGTTATCGGCAGACCTACAAATGGTACTACTAGACCGGGTACTTCGAATAGGCCAACTACTACTCGTCCAACTACTACCAGGCCTACTACAACAAGGCCAGGCACATCTAGTAGACCAAGTGTTTCCAGGCCTACTTCAAGACCGAGCACGTCTGTCTCAAGGCCGGCTCCACAAACTTCGAGACCATCTTATACACCTGCACCAAGCCGTTCTTCGGGAGGTTTCAGCGGTGGTGGTAGTGTAAGCCGTGGAAGCAGTGGCGGTGGCGGCAGCAGAGGCGGCGGAAGAGGTAGATAACAAATTGAAAATAAGAAAACCGACTATTGGATTTGGTCTAGCTAATGAACTTAGTCGGTTTTTATTTTATCCATACTTATTATTGATGTCTTTTTAGAATTAATTCGATTGCTTAACATTGACAAAATATGAATACTAAAAAATTCACCATATTAGGTGCTTTAATGGGCATTTTCTTGACATCCCAAGCACAAAACAGTGAAGAATCTTTGCTCTTTTCGCAATACGAACAGGGTGCTACGGCGAGATTCAAAGCCATGGGTAATGCACAAACCTCTCTCGGCGGAGATTTAAGCAATATTTCAGGCAATCCGGCAGGATTAGGTTTTTTCAATAGCTCTGATGCCAGTATTACACTCGACTACTTTGGGGATAAAAATAAGGCCACTTATTTTGGTAATCCTTATGACGTAAGCAAAGATCGCGTAGGACTTAATCAATTGGGTATCGTGTTTAATCTACCTAATATGCGTGCAAGAGGCAGCAGTCTTGATCAAGGATGGCTTAATTTTAATGTTGGTATCGGTTATAATAAAACAAATAGCTTTCATTCTAAGCTCACCTATGCAGGTGCCAATCCCAATTCGAGTATTGCAGACTTTTTTATCGACCAAAGCTATATCGACCCAAATTCTGCTATAGGGCAAATTGGTTGGAATTTTGGTCTATTCGATCAGGGTAAAGCTGGAGATCCCTATTACGGTATGACTAGCCTGGGCAATGAACAAGGTGTCATGAACAATTATAGTGGTTATCAGTCTGAAACTAACCTGTCTTTTGGTGCAAATTACAGCAATAAATTGTACCTTGGAGCTTCTGTTGGCTTATCAACAATCGATTATCAAACAAACACCCATTTCTACGAAGATGGTTTTATACTTGATCAAAGCTACTTACAAGACCAAGCAAATTGGGAACAATCGCGCTTCGCAACGGATGATGGTTATAAGAATCTGCTGAATTCAGATTTTAACTATGACCAGCAAATGTGGACCCATACTAAAGGTACAGGTGTAAACTTTAAATTGGGTATGATCTACCGTCCGGACGAAATATTCCGTATTGGTATTTCGGCCACCACACCAACTTGGTACCGGATGTCTGACGATTGGGACGACTATTATGGAATTGTAAATTACGAAGCCAATGGCGGCCCACAAATTGGAAAGCCCGCTGAAGACGCTTCGCAAGGCAACTATGCAGAATATAACTTACGTACTCCCTACCGTTTAAATGGTGGTATATCGGCGGTATTTCCTCGTGGCTTGTTAAGTGCTGACGTAGAATTTGTAGACTATTCGAGCATCCACTTTTCTTCTTCTGACAATAATGCTATCGATTTATATAATGAAGATATTAAGGCGTCTTACCAAGGTGCTGTGAATTTTAAAGTAGGTGGAGAATTTGTATTGATTCCCGAAGTCCTATTAAGAGCAGGTTATAACCATCAAGGTAACCCTTATAAACAAGCAGATTATAAGGCACAATCTATTACAGGAGGTTTAGGCTTCCGTTTTGGCAATTATTACGTAGATGTTACTTATCAAAATTGGAGACAAGAGTACAATCATTCTCCTTATGGCTTTACGCCAGAAATGGGTCTTGACAACCCCGTTGCTAGTGTAAAAAACACCAGAAATAACGTTTTCTTAACGCTAGGCACCAAATTTTAACAAAGAAGCTATTGTTAATTAAAAAAGCGATTGATCCTTACTTGATCAATCGCTTTTTTTAATGTGTTTTTGTAGCGCTTAACTAATTAAATCATCATCAACCTTCCCACAAATTATCTTGAGGCGTAGCATCCATAAAGATTCCGCCATCCAGTAAAATTGATTTTACTGCTTTTCCTTTGGTCTTTAAAGTAATCTTAATGTCCTGCGAATTATCTTTCCATACCGCTGGTGTAAAATGCTCCGTCTCTGTCGTACCATCTTTAAAGGTAATGAGCACATCAAAAGGAATGGCAAACCCGCCAATGTTTCGTATGCGAACAGGTATACTGCCAGAAGATTCCTCGATACTTTCGAGCTTCAAATCGATATAATTATTGGTAAAAAACCAGTTCTGAAAAAACCAATTTAGATCTTGAGCCGAGCCTGTGTTCATGGAATTAAAAAAGTCCCACGGCATGGGATGCTTACCGTTCCAGTTATCCATATAGGTATGCAAAGCCTTTTTAAAAAGCTCATCGCCCAGCAAATCTTTTAAAGCTAGATAAGATAAGGAAGCTTTACCATATGAATTGCGGCCATAACCAACTCCCGACACCTGGTTTGACATAGAAATAATAGGTTGATCTTCTTCCGCTGATGGATCATTGATATAACTTTTGATTCTGAAATTTTTATAATTTTCATCTGCGCTCTTTTTATCATTATAACTCAAGGCGATCAAATATTCCAATGTAGTTGCCCAACCCTCATCCATATAAGCATAACGGGTTTCATTTGTACCCATATAAAAAGGGAAATAGGTATGAGCAATCTCATGATCTTGCACAAAACGACCGAAAGCATCGTTGCCGGTCTCCGAATCGTTCACCATCATCGGGTATTCCATGTCTGCAAAGCCTTGTACGGCCGTCATTTTGCTATAAGGGTATGGAACACCTGGCCAATGATTAGAGAACCAGGCCAAGGCATAGCTGCTATATTTAACGGAGTTTACAAAATCTACACTGGTTTCGTTATAGGCAGCTTGTGTGCTTGCTCTACGCTTAGTTCTAGAATCGACTACCACACTTGAAGCGTCCCAAACATAATGGTTGCTTAAAGCAAAACACACGTCTGGAATATGTTCGGCCTTAAACCTCCAAACGTTCCACGCCTGTTGCGTGGTTACCTTTCCTGCTTTCATCTCCTCAGCTGTTGCTATATGGATAATCTCATCACTTTTATACGACTGCTTTAATCTAGATGCAATTGGTGCCTGTAATACTTCATCTGGATTTAGAAGATCGCCCGTAGCCCATACTACATAGTTTTTAGGGGCTTTAACCGTAAAGGTATAATCGTTAAAGTCGTTATAGAATTCTCCACGGTCGGTATGGGGGATGATATCCCATCCGTTATAATCGTCATACACGGATACTCGAGGATAGGAATACGCCACATAAAAGGTATTCGAATCTATTTGTCCCTCCCTACCGCTTTGTTTTGACAAAGGATAACTCCAGGCAATTTCTATTGTGGTATGACTTTTTGGCATGATCGCTTTGTTTAGCTTGATCGTACCTACGGTTCCCCAATCGCTAGCATCTATTGGATAAGTTTCTCCACCTATGTTAAGATTGCTTATGGTTAAACCTTCGGAAAGGAAATCGGCACTAACATAACTACTGCGTGGTGCCTCCGGCTTATGCAGGTTATTTACAAAACGAATGGCTAGTGTCTTTAAGGTATCTGGACTGTTGTTGCTATACGTAATCGTCTCTGTTCCGGTCACTACTTTTGTTTCGGCGTCTACCTGCAGATCCATTTGGTAGGCGCCCTTATTCTGCCAGTAGTTTTTTCCTGGCTTACCATCTGCCGAGCGTGTTTCGTTTTGGTAAGCGTTTTTAATATTTCTTGGCACATACAGTTCTTGAGCAGATAATACTGTCCAGCAACACATGAAGTAGGCTGCTAAAATTAAACGAAAATTCATTGCATTATTATTAAGTAAAAAATAAAAAGTACTACAATTCACAATGGGCGACTCACAACTCCCTATTCCTCCCCTTGTCCTAACCAGGCTTTTCTCACCAATAACTGATCGGCTTTAGCCTGAAGGTCTAAGCTAAGCATATGTTCAGCTAAGGGATCAACTTTAATGCCTGCAAACCCAAAGAATTCGCCATATGGTATGGGCGTATTTCCCTGCACATATTTCACCAGAAACTGCTTGATTTCAGGATAGGTTAATTGCGCGATCTCATCAAACAGCTGGTCGTCTAAAAAGTATTTATCCTTGCCAAAACGGATGCCCAGATCGTGCGTCAAGTTTTTCAGCCCGTAGCCTCCTTCAGATAAATGCAGTAAGTACAGATCCAAACAGGCGGCAATCAAAGCACCCTTTTGATAGACATTGCCATATTGATCGGCATAGGTGCTTGCTGCATACTTGCTTAGCTGGGTAAAAGCCAAAGTATCATTATATTCTTTCTGAGAGGTGTGGATTTTAGCAGACAATTTATCTAAAAATTGTTGTCCGGTATTTAATCCACTTTTCACTTGCACATGGTGTGCAGTATACTCCGTGCTACCTTCATATAGCCACAAGTGTTCGGATAATACCGGTTCTTGGTAGTTAAATTCCTTTACTTCCTTCGAAGCAATGGTTAAAGGCGTAATGATATGGAAAAATTCATGGGAAGATACATCTACCAGGAGTTTTTTCATTTGGGTTGCCGGCATTTCCGGCAAGTAATAAAAAGACGATGTTGGATGCTCTAAGGCACCTCCGATACCACCCTTGAAAGACTGTTTAACTTCTGGCGATTTAAAATAATAAAGAAAAGCATAGCGGTTTGCCGGTAATTTACCGCCTAAATATTTTCTAGCTCCTTGTAACAGATCTGCCAACCATGTGGCGATTTCATGGGCATGTATTTGTTGGTGTGGCGAATAAACGGACACCAATACATCACAATTGCCAACTTTGACCGTTGCGGTATCTGGTATGCCATACATAATAGGTGTATCGTACAGCTCGTCTAAACTTTTCATCGTAAAAACATCCTGCGTTTCTGAATGGCTAGTGGGTACTGCGCTTGTAGATGCATAAAATGCGCTTGGCTTATCTACCGTTATCGAAAAAGGCAAGCGATTTTGACCTTCTAGATACCCAAAAATGCCTGGTGTATGTAATAGCACATTTTTAGCCTCAAAGTTAGTGGCTGCCATGGGATAAACATCATGTTCTTGCTCTGTATCAAAAATATCTTCAACTGAATAGGTGATCTTAACAAGTCTATTCGCTTTTTTAATTTCCCAACGGTTGGTATCGAGCCGTGCGACGGGTAGCAACTTTCCTTTTTTATCAAATGCTTTTACGTTACTTACAAAAGCCCCATAGTTGCTGATCGCATAAGTCCCCGGAATGATTTTCGGTAGATTAAAAATAACTTGCTTTCCCTTTTGCGGTGGGGTTTGTAGCGTAATGGAAAGCGTATCACCTTGTAAAAGATTGAGATCTACTGCATAACGATATTCTTGTGCATAAACACATGCGATAGTAATTATTGAAAGGAGTGTTAACAATATCTTCTTCATGAATGGTACTTTTTATCAGTAATAGGGGCAAAGATACTAACCTGAGTTCGATTATTCTTTATGCGCTCAGAAATTCAATAGCAAACCTAGGCAAGGCACCTTTGCAAAGACTTATCGGGATAAATCAAGCAGAGGTAACGCCGCATAGGGCAGCTATTGGATTAGCTTTATCGGAATACTCACTTTGAAACGGCTATCTTCTTCCCGAAAACTCCTCGAAATAGCCCGCTATTCCTTCGTCCTTTTCAGTTGAATCTAACCATTTCAAAGCGTTCTGAGCAGAAAATAATAATCGAACTTAGGTTAAATTACTTGAAGCTGTTAGGTTTTTAGTCTCTACAATATGGTCATGAGACATCGCGGGACATCTCTAAGAAACAAACAATGAAGGCAGAAGGATAGTAGGAAGAAAGCCCAATAACGAATGGACTTGAACGGACTTCAATACTTAAAAAATCAAATTGAAGTAGTCTAGGTGAATGCAGATAAGACTTGTTTGCAAAATAAGTATTCTAATGGTTTTAAAAATAAAAAATGTAATAATAAAATAAAAGGAGGTTGTATCAAAAGGTGTCATCCTGACAAAGGAAGGATCTAAAAGCAGCTTTAATGGCTCTAAACTAGATTCCTCGTGCCTCGGAATGACAAAAAGCAGTGCAATTGCTTCTTTTGATACAGCCCCCTTTATTCACCAAAAACCAAACAACTTAGAGCCTGTTTAAATTTTATTGCTAACAATTTTTATAGCTACTTTTAGATGGATTATTTGCTTCGTGTTTGGCAGATTTAGCGGGCTAAATCAAAAATATGAAGTGAAAAATACGCTAAAAAGAGCATAAAAATTTAGCAAAGACAAATTGTAAGAACTATGTTAAAAAAATCGGTAAAATTTTAAACAGGTTCTTAATTACCGCTTATTTAAGAAAGCTCTTAACATCCAATTTTGTTTTTCATTAAATTGCATAAAGGCGTTGATCATATCGTTTGAACCTTCATCGTTGGCTTCATCGGTTATTACCAATAGATCGCGTTATAAAGCAATCAAGACCTCCAAATCGTCCACTACGGCTTTCACTAAATCTACATCAACCATGCCTATTGTATCCACTTCTTTAATTTCCGAATTTTCCAAATAATCTTGATACCTGCTTAATGGTGATTTTCCTAGCGTGAGTATACGTTCGGCCAATTCATCTATGGTGGTGATAGCATTATTATAGAGTTCTTCAAACTTAACGTGCAAGGTAAAGAAATGAGAGCCCCTTACATTCCAATGGCATCCGCGCAATTTTTGATAATGTACATGGTAATTGGCTAATAAATCGTTCAAATGATCTACTACCGGTATTAACTTTTTCTCTTCTAAACTTATTGCTTTAGGGTTCATATATAATAAATTATTTGTTGTTTTTGAATAACAGCAAACCGAATTATTTGTTTAATAAATGTGCTCTTCCTTCTTCTTTCGTACAAACAAATTATAATTCTCATGCTTTTCTACATAAATGGGTGTATCTTTTTCAAGATAGCCGTCCAACGCTATGGCATCATACCACTTCCCTTCTATTTCGATTTTTCCTGACGGGCGTAAAGCTGTTTTGGTTATGCCTTCCTTATTAATCATGTCTGGATCTTTAACAGACGATACATACCCCATACCCGATTGCTGCTCATCTGCCAACACCAGCCGTTTAAACGCATTAGATTTAAGTATGCTTTTTCCAAAGATTACACATAGAATGACAGCACCAATTGTTGAGGCTATAACAATGGTAAAGGAAGTCATGAGTTGATTTGGCGCCGCAGGCATAAAATTAAACTGTTCATTAGGCACCATACTAAATGCTAAACCGCATACCACCGCTATAATTCCTAAAATACCGGCAACCCCAAATCCCGGTATTACAAAGATTTCCAAGAGTAATAAAATCAATCCGACAATAAAAAGCGCCACCTCCCAATTATCGGCCAAGCCCTGCATATATAATGGAGCGAAGAACAACAATGCGGCAATAACGGCTACGATAAGGGCAAAACCTATCCCTGGTGTTTGCATCTCAAAATAAATGCCGCCAATAATAAGCAAAATTAAAACTCCGCTAACGGCTGGGTTTATTAAGAAGTTTATCAGCTGATCCACCCACGTGGTTTGATAACGGATTACTACAGGTTCTTGAAGGTTTTCCTTCGTTAATATCTCCGCTAAATTGTTTGCTTCGCCATCCGCAAGACCGATCTTTACCGCCTCTCCTGTTGTTAATGTCAACACTTTTCCTGCTTCCTTTAATTCAGGAAGTACCACATCAGGATCAACAAAAGCTTCTGCTACCTTTGGATCCCGTCCTTTTGCTTCTGCTGTAGCCCGCATTAGGCTCCTCATATACGATTGATATTTCTCTGGCATCACTTCTCCCTCCGGGTTTACTACGCTTGCAGCTCCTATACTTGCTCCTTTGACCATATAGATTTTATCACAAGCTAAGGCTATCAAGGCCCCTGCTGATGCTGCATTGTGATTAACAAAAGCAATTGTTTTCATTGGAGCGGCCACTATTTTGGTCCGGATAGAATCGGCGTAATTTAACATACCTCCATAAGTATTGAGTTCAATCAATATGACATCTACTCCTTTATTTTTAGCTTCATCAAACGCCTTGGCTGTTTTACGCCATGCAGCAGGTCCTATTTCCTCATTTAAATGAAACTGATAAACACTTTTGTGCTGTCGTGCCTGTACACTATCTGCCAGGCATAGCAGTAATGCAACCGTGACGAAAATTGGAAGATAGCTGAATATGTTTATTACTTTTATCATATAACTTGCTCTATTAAGTTTTATCCCCTTACTTTGTGGCATAACACAATTTTTAGTACAAATGTCATGAAGGGATTTTTTATAAAGATAACGATTTTGGACGAATCATGGAGCAAGTTAATGCGTCAATTAATTAATTATTAAATGATTAAGCAGTGATTGTTAAAATATATGACTGAAGTTTTTTCCCATCTTTTTGAAGGTACAATTTGGAAAATGGATGTATACGAACCAACCGGCCTATTAGCAATAGAATGGCGAGATAATGAGGGTGTTCCGAAATTCAGCGTTATTCATTTTTCAAGCGGCGAGTTAGCAATCGACGCCATAAGCTATGGCGACCGCTGGTGGACATTAGCGGCAATTACTTCAAAACACCTCTTATTGCACCACTATCCGCAGGCCAATCAAGCGCAAACCAGTGGGCTGGTGGCTATTGACATCGCTACAGGTTTGGTGGCATGGGAACGATTTAACCTCCAATTTCAAGAAGCGACGAAAGAAGGTATTGCCGTTAAACAAGGCTTTTCAAGCAATAATAAGGTAGCCGTATTGGATGAACATACGGGAACAACTTCTATAGCAGCTGTAGATTTGAAAAATTTAGGGGCTTACGACAGAAATATCCGGCCGGCATTGCCCACAAATGCAATGCCTCCCATTACCCTAACGAAGCAAGCGATTATTGGACCTTATTTTTTTCTGGAACATGGTATACGACAGTTATGGGCCTATCATGTAGAAAAGGAAAATGGCTTTCGTCTAAATCTCGCCATCATTGAGGGAGAGGAGGTGATTTTTAATGCAGGTATCATAGATCACCTAAATCATTTATTACCAGAAACCTTTTTTATAATAGACCAACAATTGTTTTTTATACGAAACAATAAACGGGAAATTGTTTCGTATTTTGTATAATTGCATTGTATATGAAGAATAAGAAAATATTAAAAACGCTAGGTCTAGCTGTTGCATGTATAATTGCTGGTAATGTTGCTTTCGCTAACCCTATAAATAGAGATTCAATAGGAGTTGAAAACCAAAACGGCAAAAAAATTATATTACACAAATTAGAATCTAAGGAATCTTATTATTCCTTGGCTCGAAAATACAACTTAAAACCGAAGGATATTATAGATTTTAATGCCAATAAATCGTTAAAAGCAGGAGATGTTATTAAAATCCCAACAGGCAAGCCTTTTGAGAAAATAGCTTCTAGAGCTGTAACTCCAGAGCCTATTAGCAATGATGCTGACCAAGCGCCGAAAGATGGTGGGACTGCTATTTCTTCTCAAAATACGGAATTTATTGAATACAAAGTAGGTACTAAAGAGACTCTTTTTGCAATTTCAAAACGTTTCGGCGTTAGTGTGGATGCTATCAAAAAGGCCAATAACTTGACTGACAATTCCCTAAAAGCGGACCAAATTATTAAAATACCCAATACAGCTATAGAAAAGGCCGCAACGGATCCTAATATCGCAAAAAAAGTAATTAGCGATGAAGAGCTCAATACAGGTAAAACGGAGCAGGTTACTGCGGATGAAGATGACATAGAAGAGCCTAAAGAGGATAGCACGCCTGCCAATCGTTATGGCATTAAACAAGTTACGGCAAATGGTATAGGTATTTGGATGGACGATCTCAATGGTGAAACAGGTAAAATGTTGGCCCTACATAATACTGCACCTGTAGGAACCGTTGTCAAGATCACCAACCCGATGACGAATAGAACAACTTATGCTAAGGTTGTGGGAAAGTTTAATGAAACATCAGAAAATAAGGATGCTATTATCGTAATTTCCAAATCGGTTGCGTCGCTCATTGGTGTTATAGACAGAAGATTTCGAGTAAATATTAGTTATTAGTTGTTGGTTGTTAAATAGTTGAGTTGTTGAGTCGTTAAATAGTTGAGTCGTAGAGTTGTTGAATACGTTACTACTATCATCTACTTAACAACTATTACTACTTAACGACTAAACTACTATCACTACTTAACAAAATCACTACTATTACCACTAAACTTTAAGCATTACAATGTCTAAAAAGCCTTATGTTATTGGTATTGCCGGCAGTAGCGGTTCTGGGAAGACTTTCTTTTTGAAGTGTTTTTTAAATCATTTTAAAGAGCATGAAGTTACTTTAATTTCTCAGGACGATTATTATCTACCGGCAAATACTAAAACGCAGGAAGAAAATAAGCTCTACAATTTTGATGTACCTGAAGCCATTAATAGAGAGCTTTTTTTTCATGATATTAATGCTTTAATTCATGGCGAGACTGTTTATAAAGAGGAGTATACCTTTAATAATCCTTTAATAAAACCTAAAATGTTGGAAATAAAACCTGCTCCACTGCTAATAGTAGAGGGCTTATTTATCTTCCATTTTGATGAAATCAATGAATTGTTAAATGAACGTATATTTTTACATGCGGATGAAGAGATAGCGTTACAGCGAAGACTAAAACGTGATTTGATAGAACGCGGCTATTATGAAGAAGATGTAAAATATAAATGGTATAACCATGTCTTGCCTAGCTTTGCGGAATATCTCCTCCCTTACCAATCCACATGCAACCGTGTCATTGAAAACAATACCGACGATACCCAAATGATGATGCGGATTACGGATGAACTCTCAGCGGAGCTCAGGCAGAAGCTCTTTTGTAATTAGTCAATCTAGGTGATGTTAGTTGAGTTGTATGGTTGTTGAGTCGTTGAATAGTTGAGTCGTTGAATAGTTGAGTTGTTGAGTAGTAGTTAAGGAGCGTTTTGTGTAATCTTTAAAGACAGATGTCTAATATCTAATGTCTTAAATCTAATATCTAATCAACCACCATCTCTGGGACATCAGCGGCAGCAATAAATCTCCCCGCAGTTGCGTTTCTAATTTCGTCAATGCTTAATCCCGGTGCTCGCTCTAAAAGGCGAAACCCGCCATGTTTTTGATCGATTTCAAACACACCCATTTCGGTAACGATTTTCCGCACGCACCTAACGCCTGTAAGCGGCAAGCTACATTGCGCCAATAATTTGCTTTCGCCTGCTTTATTTACCTGCTGCATGGCCACGATGATATTTTTGGCTGCCGCTACCAAGTCCATCGCTCCTCCCATCCCTTTTACCATTTTTCCTGGTATTTTCCAATTGGCAATATCGCCATGCTCAGATACTTCCATCGCTCCCAAAATAGTCAAGTCTACTTTTTGTGCGCGGATCATTCCAAAGCTCATGGCCGAATCAAAAATGGCTGACCCGGGTAAGGTGGTAACGGTTTGTTTGCCGGCATTGATTAGGTCAGGATCCTCTTCTCCTGCTAAGGGGAAAGGCCCCATGCCTAGTAGGCCATTTTCTGATTGTAATACTACTTGGATATCTGCTGGAATATAGTTAGCAACCAAGGTAGGAATTCCTATCCCAAGGTTAACATAGTATCCATCTTTTATTTCCTGCGCTATCCGTTTAGCAATTCCTTCTTTGGTGAGCATCGTTGAATTGTTGAGTGGTTAAATAGTTGAGTGGTTGAGTCGTAGAGTAGTTAAGTAGTTGAATTGTTGAGTGGTTAAATCGTTGAATTGTTGAGTTGTTGAATACGTAACTGTTTAGCTACTATCACTACTCAACTACTATCACTACTTAACGACTATTACTTACCTACTTCTTTTCTTCTTTTCAAATAAAGGATGTATCCGTTTAAGAGCGCTACACATTTTTCTAAATCAGCCTTACATGTGTCAAATATGTTGTTATCAATGTATTGTTCATCTAAAGCGCAAATTAAATGATCCAAAATTTCATACAATGAACCCCTAGCTTGTCGGCAAAATTGAATATTTTCCTGATAATGAAATCGACCATATCCCTCAGCTATATTTGCCGTAACAGATCGGCTCGCTCTTTTTATTTGATCGGTTAATCTATATTTTTCTTCACTAGAAAATTCTTTAGTAATATGATTCAAACGGTTCCTTAATTCCCTACAGCTTTTCCATACTTCTAAATCCCCAAAAGTGTTCATTTAATTATTATTTTTTTATTATTATTGTTTTATCACCTATTATCACTACTCAACCACTATCGCTACTCACAATTCCCGTACCGTTCGTTTCTCAATCCTCTTCTCATATCCTCCGCCTTGAAAAATGCGATGTACGTAAATCCCAGGGGTATGGATTTGATCTGGGTCAAGTGTGCCGACAGGAACCAATTCCTCCACCTCGGCGATGGTAATTTTACCGGCCATAGCCATAACGGGGTTAAAATTTCTGGCGGTTGACCGAAAAATGAGATTACCGGCACTATCACCTTTCCAAGCCTTTACGATAGCGAAATCTGCTTCAAAGGCCATTTCCAATAAATAATCTTTTCCATTAAAATTTCTTACTTCCTTCCCTATTGCAACTTCTGTACCTACGCCGGCCGGGGTAAATATAGCAGGCATCCCATACCCAGCCGCCAAGCAACGCGTTGCCAAGGTACCTTGCGGTATAAGTTCTACTTCCAGCTCACCGGAAAGTAATTGACGTTCAAATTCTGCATTTTCCCCCACATAAGACGCGATCATTTTTTTTACCTGACGTTTTTGCAGGAGTAACCCAATCCCGAAATCGTCTATACCTGCATTGTTAGAAATGCAAGTGAGGTTTTTTACCCCATTTTTAACCAAAGCCGCAATACAATTTTCTGGAATTCCACATAACCCAAAACCGCCCAGCATAAGGGTCATGCCATCGCTGATGCCTTTTACAGCTTCTTCTACATTATCGACTACCTTATTTATCATAGATGATATCGTTTAATCTTTGGCTGTTATGTGGTTAATTTACAAAATTATTCTGCCATACAAAAGAAAAAGAGCGGAAAGCGGAAAGCATAAAGTAATAAAGGGGAAAGCTAATGGCGTATTTAAAAAAACTTTAGAATTAATATAAATAATAGCTATCTTTGAACGCAATTAGATGGAGATGAAGATATTGAGCATGATTGAATCATTTGTTTGGCAAGAAAACCCTTTAGATCCCGAGAACAATAAAGGATTCAACCCCTACCTTTCTTGCTGTGATTTTAAAAAATGCTGTAAAAAATATAAGAAAGGTAAGCGTTGTAAAAAGTGCCCAAAAGGGTAGCGAAGAACCGCTTTCTTATTGCGGTTTATATTGAACCATATCACTTGCAACAGCTACCGTACGATTATCCACCACATAGGCATAATAATCCAATGGTTTCTTTAATAGATCGGGCGGAATAGTTAGGGTATAATAATTTCCCGATTGAGCTACGGCCGTTATGGGTATCCACGTTCGATCCTGCCAGCTTTTAGTTGACTCACTGTAATACAACATAACCGATGCAACCGAAATGTTCTTTGGCATGTTCACTAGGAGGGTAATTTCCTTTGAACCATCGGCTTGTACCTTTTCTCTGGCAATACGGATCGATCCAAACGGCCGACCAATTCCTTTCAAATAGTAATCAAAATAAATTTTTTGCATGGTTGGCCCAGCTGGCATCTGTTTGTGATTGAAGTTGGGATCCCAAACGTGATTTTTCTCCGCTCTTATAGCCGCCAACGTTGCCGAAACAGCTTCAGGCCAGAAAAAAGTGTCATTGGAACTCGCTTCTAAAAAATAAGGGGCTTTCATTTCGGAAGCACGGCGCCCGGCATCAAAATATTCTAGCCAAGAAGCCCTTATAGCGTCTGGAAGATCAGCAATAAGCTTCGACCAAAAGGATCCTTTTTCATAGTAGCCACAGCCAAATACGGAATAGGCGGCTTTTACGCGTTTTCCTAATATTCCAGACAAAAAAGTGGTCGAATATCCACCCCAAGAAAATCCGGTGATACCGATTTTTTTTGTATCCACGTTAGCTTGTGAACTAATCAGGTTGAAGACTTCTATTCCTGCTACCTCAGCATCTAGCAACGTACTGTGTTGCAACCCTTCAGAAATCTCAAAGCGAGGACCTTCACCTTCGGGCTGTGATTTCCAGAGACCATCGGAATGAGGGGTTTTCTGGGCATTACAGATACCTGGCATATCAAAGCAGATGGCCACATAGCCTCTTTGGGCGTATTCTTCAACATGGTGCGCAACATCTTCAGCTTTACTTCCACCGCCATGTAAAATCAATAAAGCGGGATATTTACCTTCTTGTTGTGGTTGAGCCATAATGGCATATACCGAGTTGCCGTTAACCGCAGAGGTAAAAATAAATTTCTTAATAATGATTGCTGATACTCCAGAACCCTTTTGCTTTTCACTAAGCACCTCTTTAATCTTGGGCGTGCTATATAGATACGCTTCAAATGGATCACCGTTTGGTTTAGCCAAGACAAATAAACTAGCACACAGCATAAAAAACACAACTGACATGACTTTCCTAGGCAAGGGATATATGTTGATAAGCATGGTGTTAAGATTTAACGGTTACATTAAAAAAGTGAATTGTAGGTAGGATCTTCAGTTACTAACATTAAATCAGTTGGTTTATCTAATTGAACAGCCATTATCTAATTGCTTATTATGTATGAGTTTACTATGAACAAGCTTTTCTGCAAAGACTCCATTCTGACCATTATATTGCAGTATATTGGTATCAACCACAATATTGCTATTATTATCATATAATGCTGGTAAAGCAATACCGTCGGCGTCATTTCCTTCGGACAGGTTACCTACTATACGGATCGATCGACTCTCTACACAGCTTATTCCTGAAAGCTTATTCCTGGCGGTTTCGTTGTTGGCTACTAGAAAATTTTCGACAAATGAGATATCCAGTCCATTTCCCCAAGGCGATGTATCTAGTCTGCTATTGATCACCTGCCCCTCTATAATACGCGTTAAATGCAGGTTATGGTGAAAACCTGCACCGGGAACAACGCTGCCCCCGTTATCGCTAAAATCGCAGTCGGCCACCTGCACATTTCTCGCTCCTCTAATAGTCACGCCATTCTTAGTAAAATTCTGCACAGTAACATGTTCTATTTTGATATTTCGCATTTGTCCTACACTATCCGCCTGAAAGGAAATTCCTTCTCTACTAGGAGCATTCATGTAAGATCTGGTTCTCCGTTCGCTATTTGGGTCAGGGTTGCTTATAACATTTATTGCCCCTTCTATCAACAAATCCCGAATAATTACATCGTGCATAGCCGCTGTGGCATTAACAATGGTCTTCCCTTGCACCTTTGGCGACAAGAAGAGGATCGTCCCTTTACCACTTCCGGCCAAGGTAATACCACTTGGCATGTGGAGTGGAGCATCCAAGGTATAAACCCCGGTATCCAGTACAATCCATTTATCTTCTTCTGCATACTTATCAAGGATCGTTTGAAGATCATCTTCAGGTTTTACGTAAATTGCATCAGCTGGTGGCTTTTGTGCTGATTGTTCTTTTGCTCCAGATAAAGATTTAGTTGCAGGTATTTGGGCAGTTAACGTAAGGTCGGAGGTTGATCTTATTTGATTTTCAATTGGTTTCCGAATACCTGTTAATACCGAAACGGAAGATGTTTTTCGGGTATGCTGCTCGATAAGCTCTTTGGTGTAGGGCATATCTATGTTCATCAAACCCTGATAATGATTATATACCGATTCATAAATATCCCTAAATTCGTCACGTGCGCGTGTAGATAGTACACCATAAACAGGAATCTGCTCTCCTAGCAGAAATTTAGCCGTGTATTCAAATCCCAGAGCCAATCGATTATCAGCTGCACTATAAAAATCAACACTTTGTGTCCAGGCTACCTGTGCTGCTTTGGCAAATTCGCCTATACCTAATTGTACATGCCCCCAATCGCGCGTTGTTTCCTGAATCTGGCCATTTGGATAAATATATTTCGTAATACCGGAGTTACCTGGACCATGGAAAAAACGTTCTACTGCCCGGTTAAAAATTTCATGATTATCAACTAAAACACCGATGCACAACATCGTATGAATCATGGAGGCATCCCAATTGCCATTTGCTTCGGTAAAAAAATCTTTAATTACCGGATAAAAAACCGTCATTACCATACGCTCAAATTGGTTTATATCTACTTTCTTCCATCCTGATGCCGTATGCTTCAAGATTTCGGCAGCATAAAGAAAACCGGGCGCGTCCAATCCAACATTTAGCTTGGCGTTATTATCGTCAAAATCCCACAAAACGTTTGACCAAGCCTGAAGAATTTCGATTACTTTATCTGCGTGCCGTTTATCATCCGTTATATACCACATTAAGGCATGATGATAAGCCGCTTCAGAACTTTGGGAGAATTCTCTCCCACCCGTGCTATTGGCACCATAAGCACCAACAGAAATATGCGTTCGGGGCTTTGGCTTAAACACCAAATTAGTTTGTGTTTTCAGTTGCTCAAATGCAGATTTCCATGGCTCTTCACCCTTTTGTATCTTTGCTTTCACGTAATCCATATCCGCTTTGCTTTGCGCCATGCCCGGATGTACAAATGGCTTGGATAAATAACTACTGGTATCTCTCCGACCCTGTTGTGCGTAAGAGGTAACGAAAACCAGTAAAAAACATATATTAACTATTCCAATTTTCATCAGTATATAATTTGCTTTTTTAAGGTGATGAAGCTATCATGAGCAACATTATTCATCTGTTAAGATGGTTTCATCGGTATGAATGAGCTCGCAAGATCGGTTCATTACTCTTTGTGCGTGTTTACTCATGATGGTTTCATCAGTAAATAATTATTCGTTATTTTTTTTATTTTCGACACTCATCAACCGCAGAGCGGTTAGTTCGTTCATCATTATTTTTAAATAGGTCTATTCTCTTCCCCTGTTCCAAAACTGTAGTTTGGTTTACTTCCCATTTCTATTTCCAATAGGCCGCCTTTTAGGATATCTTCATGTAAAATATAACTTTCGGTATAGGCCTTTCCATTTAGTTTTACCTTTTGAATATAAGGCTTATCCAAACCATTGTTTACAGTATTTACCGTAAATGTTTTACCATTTTCCAATTGGATTGTAGCTTGGTTAAAAAGGGGACTTCCGAAGATGTATTTTCCGGAGGCGGGATAAGCCGGATAAAAACCCAGTGATGAGAAAATATACCAAGCTGACATTTGCCCGCAATCCTCGTTACCGATAATGCCATCCGGCCTATCGTGGTACATCTCATTCATAATGTACCGTACCTTTTCAGCTGTCTTCCATTGCTGGCCGGCAAAAGTGTAGAGGTAAGCCACGTGATGACTGGGCTCATTGCCATGAGCGTATTGTCCAATAATTCCGGTAAGGTCTATCAGTGCTTCACTGCTATCTGGGGGTAGCGAAAAAAAGGTATCCAACTTCTTGACAAATGTTTCCCTGCCACCAAGCAGACGCATCAAGCCCTTCACATCTTGTGGAGCCAGCCATAGATATTGCCAAGCGTTTCCTTCCGCATAATCTGTTGCCCAAGGGCGTACACTTTTTATTGGGTCGAATTTCGGGTTCCACGATCCGTCAGCCATTTTCCCGCGGAAAAAGCCGACTGCCGAATCGTAATACAGTTTATAATTTTCTCCGCGCTTTTTGAAATAGGCATAATCGTCCGATTTCCCCATGGCCTTCGCCATCAAGGCAACACTTCCATCTCCTATGGCCAATTCCAAAGCATTGGCTACAGGCCGGCCAAGGTGTACATCTGAAGGGATGGGCTTAAAATCGCGTACATAATCCAATCCCCGTAAATTAGACATGGCTGTAGTTTTCATAGCGTGGAAAGCCCGCTCCGCATCAAAACCTTTGAGGCCTTTCAAATAAGCTTCGGCAATAATCTGCTGGCTACTAATACCCACCATCGTTCCTGTTTCATACCCCATGAGATGCCAAACAGGTAACGCACCCTGTTGATCAAAAATTGCCAGCATGCTATTCACAAAGTCGTTTACCCGGTCTGGGTTAAGCAGGGTATATAAGGGATGGGCTGCACGATAGGTATCCCAGGTAGAAAAGATGGTATAGTTATTAAAACCCGGGTTCTTGTAAACTTTATTATCGGCGCCCCGATAATCACCATTGTGGTCATTAAATAAGGATGGGTGCATTGCAGCATGATATAAGGCTGTATAAAAAATCCGCTTATTAGCCCCGCTTTTTGTACTGATTTTGATCTTCGCAAGCTCTTTATTCCATTTTTCATCTGCTGCTGTCGCTACAGTTTCAAAATTCCAGTTGGGAATTTCTGCCGAAATGTTTGCCAATGCGCCTTCCGCACTAACCGGAGAGATTCCTACTTTTAGCTGCAGTAGTTCAGGAGCCTCTTGAAAATTGATAAGACCTTTTACAGCCCGATCTTTCCCGATTTTTCCCGGTATCAGCTTATCATCATTGTAGACAGTAAAATTCCTTATGGGTAGCGATGTTTTGATAGCAAAATAGATCTTTTGCTTTTTTGCCCAACCCGAAGATGCACGATACCCTTTAAAAGTAAAATCGTCTATTTGCTCGATATAGGTATCTGTTGATTGATCGTTTATCCCCTCTTTAAGATCGATAATTACGTAGGCCTCTTTTCCAGCAGGAAAGTGATAACGATGGAAACCTACCCGTTCAGAGGCCGTTAACTCCACCTTCACCCCATTGGATAATTTAACAGCATAATAGCCCGGTTTAACCTTTTCATTCTTATGGGAGAATAAAGAAGCATAGCCGCTGCCGGGCATTTTTTCCTCACCTTTATCAATTTTGACTGCGCCGGTATAAGGCATAATTAGGATATCTGCTAGATCGCCGATACCTGTACCACTCAAATGCGTATGTGAAAAGCCCCGGATAACGCTGTCTTGATAGTTATAGCCCGAACACCAATCCCAACCTTTATAGAAATTGTCCGGGCCTAATTGCACAGCTCCAAACGGAACATTAGCTCCTACAAAGACATGACCATGTCCGCCAGCTCCGATCAATGGATCAACATAGGCAGTAAGGTTCTGCGCGAGGAGGTTGGTTGGCAATATTGCCAACCATAACAAACACCTAAGATTTTTCTTAAAAAGGCCACAGCAATTCTTATGCATATAAATCATTTATCATTAAAATTTATTTAAAATATTATTGATGCGCGGTTGGATGCTCCCAAACAAGAGCCGTTTCTCCCTTAATCATCTTTGTTCCATCGCCGGTTAAGCGTAAATAAAAATCGGAAGAACAGGCAATACCATCGGCATCTAAAGTTAGAAAATATTGATCGGAAGGAATCATGGAGCTATTTTCTGCCGCCTTAGCAATAGCTGTACCTTCGTCATACTCATCAAACATAGCGATATAAGCATTTGTAATTCCAATATTGCGGATATTTGCAAATTGTCTCCACATAAAATCACCGTGTAAACGCGGAATTTGATTAGGTGGGTTGCCGGGCTTCCAATTAGACCAGGCAAAGCCCGGAAAAATTACTGGCTGGTAATCTTGCCCCTGGGCAGTACAGTAGTCATAATCACCCTGTAATACAGACACGTAGTTATCGGCGCCATTTAAATCGGAGAACGAGCCAACAGACCACGGTGTGATCATATCCGCTTCGTCGAAGGCAGGTAAATTAGCAGTGTTGCCGCGCCAGCCACGTTCAGTCCCAACAATAACATAACAACCTTGATCTTGAAACCAATTGATCACATCCGTATAAGCATTAACATCTCCTGGTCTGCCTGAAACACCTATTCCCCAAATACATACTACAGGTTTATCATTTTGTTTAGCATACATGGGGGATGAGGTATTAGTGCCAACAGTAGTAGTCCAATCATCCTTAATTTCTGTTTGAAAATTATCCCATCCGGAGATATCGTACATCACATAAAATTTAACCTCATGCTTTTCCGCCGCCGCACGTTCTTTTTCGAGCAGACCGTTTTTAAAATTATTATCTCTTGCATCTTTATTTAGATAATTTCCGAAGCGCTGCAAAGCAGCACAATCTATCCCATAATCTTTCATCCATTGAAAATGCAGATCTACCGTCTGATCATCCCAATTGGAAAACAACCTGGCGGGTTCGCCATTTCCCAAATTGGCATAACCAGTTGTATAGGTATGCTCGTATTCCCTCATGTCCGGCCATAATTCAAAGCTCTGATTATTTGCCGCGGGAGGTCCCGATGCGACCCAATGCCGCCAACCATTAAACGGCGATCCGTCGCCACTGCACCCAAACCAGCCTTGATAGCCCACCACAACTTTACCTACCACATCTCCTACGGGAGAGCTTTCTGGTACAGGTTCTTCATTTGCTTGGTCGTTCGGATTATCGTCATTCGGTTTTACGGGGTTACTTTTGGCGCATGCTGTTAACAACAGCAACAACGACAGCAAGAAAACAAAGCTCTTTTTACAGGTAACCGTTTTCGATTTTTTCCAAAAAAGAAACTTAATGGATTGTGATTTGATCTTTTCCATAATTTAAAATTTATAATTTTGGTCTATTATTTTAATTTGTTCTATTTTGACTGTTTGTCTAAAACAGGGAGATGTCCGAAAGGCCATCCCCCAAATCCGTTAGCTAAGGAATAGCTACGGTTTTTATTGTTGTATAATTGTATTTTTTATACGAATCGTTAACTCGGACTCCCACCCGTACCCAATAAGTAGTAGAATATTTCATCGGAGCGGTTGATGTAATCGTAATATTAACATTCTCCATGTCATTGCTTGTATTCACGACTCCGGCAACAATAGTTCCATCAAAATTATTATTCCCTACATATTGTGTAGTTGAGATAAATAACTGATAATCTAAAAGATCGGGCATAGCTTCTCCTGCGGGGCCAGCATTCCTCGTAAATTTAAAAGTCGCCGTAACTTTACCATCAGGCAACACTTCTGGTTCCTGCACCCACTCTACATTAAGGTAGGGTACCACATGAAAATCGTGCTTGATGCTTCCTTTGACCTCAACCTCTGTTTCTTCTACCGGATAAAAGGCACCTTCTACAGGTGTAACCAGGTAAGTTCCGGCAAACAGCTTATTGTTAATATAACTGCCATCTTGTTTAAAATTTAAGTAAAAGGGAATTGGGTTATCACTCCAACTTTTGTCTTCCATACGGATACGCCCAGTACCCTGTCCCTGCTCTAATTGTAAAGGCACACCCCCGGCATCTAAAATAGCTCCTTGCATGGTTGCATCGGGACTTTCATAATTGTCCTTTTCGCAAGAATATATGAGCAACATACCTAGGAGAAATAATATATTATAGGTTATTTTTTTCATCTTGTATGAGATTTAATACTGATCATTCTGTTCTAAGTTCGGGTTTGCTGCAATTTCACCACCTGGAATAGCTTCATAATAATTTTTGGTGGCAATGGTGTATCTCGCGTTACGCTCTTCAAATCGGCAATCAAAAATATATTTACCTTGAATATAATCCACGGCTTCAGGTTTAGCCCCTTTAGCAAACAGAAATGGATTACATTTCCGCCATGTTCTCGAATTTACTTCTAGATCTGCTGTTCTCCAACGGAGCATATCCCACCATAACTTATTTTCAAAAGCGAGTTCTTTACGACGTTCTATTCTAATGATTTGCAATCCCCTCGTTGGGGCAAGCACATAGGATCCTACACCAGTACTTACGGGAAGCGATGCGGCTGAAGAAAGTTCTCCTGCCCCTGGAAGCAAGGTGGCTCCGGCCCGTTCACGGACCTGATTAATACAATTAGCGGCATCATCCTGAAGTGCAACGCCATCAACTGTGGCAACACCATTTTGATAAAGCTCTAAAGCCGCCTCAGCCCGATTCAGCAATACTTCTGCATAACGCATTTCAATCCAAGATTGGGAAGACATCATCAGTTGGGTTTCTGCAGCCGTGATATTTGGATCGAGATATTTACGACCATGAAAGCCAGTTAAAGTACCGGTATTTGCCGATGTAGGCCCATCCAGTCCCGTAGGATTAATTTTTTCTCCTGTAGATAACTCAATGGGTGTTTGATCGGGTCCCCCTCCAGACTGTACGACGTTAGCACTATAGAATGCGTTAGAACCATAGGATGCGGTTAAACCTTCAGCAACAAATTTTTGTATGGGTGTGGATGGGTCTACGCTTTCTTTAATAGTGCCTCTTCTAATATCGGTGTGTAGCCCCTTAAATGGGTAGCCTGGCAATAAAACGGTACCCCTTAGCCGTGGCTCACAGTTCTCAAATAACTGTTCGAGATTATCATAAACAACATAGGTTCCGTCATCATGCGTTGTTTTTAACTGTCCCTTTTCGTTTTTGGGCAAACCATCAAATAGTTCAACATAATCTAAAGTAGGGTTAAAACGACTACCATAAGTAGAGGTCATATGAGTAGGCGAATAAATAACGTCAAAACTATGTACTGCATCGGGATAATTATAGCCTTTGACAAAGATGTTCTCTGGACTTTCCTGATCAAGAAACAGATCAGCATAATTATCGGCTGTAGCTACCTGATCTGTAGCCGACCATTTTTTCTTATAAAGGGAGTATTTACCTTCGATCATTTTTGCCGCCTGAAAACTTTGGGTAAAGTAATCATTGGCTTTTTCCGGGGGAATGCCATTAAGCATTACGCCGTTAACAATATAAGGTTTTGCATAACGTGCAATGGAACCCGCAAATAACGCAACTCGTGATTTAAATGCCGCGGCGACGTTTTTATTAACGCGGCCTTTTTGCTCACTCTCTTCAGGCATATTAGCAATGGCATAATCTAGATCGCCCAAAATAAAATCATACACTTCTTGTTCGCTATTGCGTGGTACTTGCAGTGGTGCCGTATCAGCTCCGTCTAATACCTGCACTTGATTGATAATGGGTACGCCCCCATAACGTCTTACTAAGGCAAAATAAGTGTATGCCCGTACAAAACGAGCTTCAGAAATCCACCGATCTACTTTTTCCTGTGTAAGGGTGGCTGCATAGTCGGGCAAGCTTTCTATAAGATAATTTGCATTTCTGATAACTAAGTATCCGCTCTTCCAATAACCTCTAGCGGGATTTTGAAAACCACTGTTATTACCATTAGCATTCTCACCTGTATTCAGTGAAGGTACCAAAATGCTATTCCAGGTATCAAAGCCTTCCGTACCTTCTGCAGCACTGTATTTAAAATCTTCTATAGGCAACCTACTGTAAAGCGCTGCCATATAAGCCAACATACCGGCATCGGTAAATACGTCTTTATCTTGTACGATATTAGTGGGAGGCACATCTAATTTATTACAAGCGCATATTGCTCCAAAAAACACAATTAGCGCGATATATTTCATTTTTTTCATCATGATTAGTTGTCTATGATCACCATTAAAAAGTGACACTTGTTCCAAAATTAATAGTCCTGCTTAGCGGGTACATGTAGCCATATAATTCGGATGGGTGTTCTGGATCTAGTCCTTTTACCCCAGTAACGGTAAACAAATTATAGGCATTTACATAGAAACGAACACCCTGTATCCTTACTTTACTGAGCAGCGGTTTAGGAAGTGAATAACCCAATTCGGCACTTTTTAAGCGAACATAGGATCCATTTTGGATAGCGCGTCTGGAAGCATCATTTAGTGCACTTCCGGTATAAGCATAGTAACCTGCTATCCATTCGGTGCTCGGGTTATATGGGTCGGCCTTTGGATCAATCGGATGCCACCTATCCATAAACACATCCAGGGCATTGCCATCCCAAGCTAAAGGCTCCTTTAATTGTTCGCTATAAGCAATATAGGACATTGCCCCTCCTTGGAACAGTAAATTCAGATCAAATCCCTTATAATCCAAACCAAGGTTTAAACCGAAAGTAAGTAAGGGATAGTTCTTTCTTGCATTTCCGCCCGCAGCCTCCGTACTGTTTGGGTTAATCGTTGTAGCTATAGGATGCTTATCCATATCATCAAAAACACCGTCACCATTCCAATCGCCGTAGATATAATCTCCCGGAAGTGTAGCCCTGCCAGTATAAACGGGATAGTTAGCAATCTCTTCATAATTTTGATACTGCCCAACATAATCAAATCCAAACCAAATATCGTTATAGCGATTACTGTTATTATTTCTCCAATTATCATAAGCACTGCCCGAGCGCCCTCTCTCCACATATAGATTTTTGGTACGTGTTAAGGAAACATTACCGCTTACATTATAGCCAAGCGTACTGATTTTACCTCTATGACTTAAAGCCAACTCAATACCACTGGTTTCATCGCTATTTAAATTTTCCTGGGGCATGGTCGTTCCAAATGATCCCGGTACGGTAACATTCCGGTTTGCCAACAAACCGCTACGCCTCCGCCGAAAAGCATCTGCCGTTATTCCTAATTTTCCATCCCACAGGTCTGCATCTACTCCGATATTCGTCATTTTAGAGGTATACCACGTAATATTCGGATTCGGTGAGTTTCTAAAACCGATGGCATTAACGAAAGAACCGTCAAACATATAACCGCTGGCCAAAGCTTGAGAATTGCCATTATAAGGATAATCATAGCCAGAAATAAATTGGTAAGTCGATGCATTATCATCACCCAATACACCATACGAGGCACGGATTTTTAAATTGTTTATAAAGGATAATGAAGGATTATCTTTTATAAATGATTCTTCAGACAAACGCCAACCGGCGGAACCTGACGGGAAAAATCCCCATTGCTTCCCTATGGGAAATTTTGAAGAACCATCGTAGCGAAAATTAAATTCTGCCAAATACTTCCCCTTAAAATCATAACTAAATTTTCCTACTATACCTTTATTGGTGCTTTTATTAATACCATTGGCATCACTCTGAGCTACTTGATTTTGTGAAATTCCTGCAAATAGATAAGGTAATGGGATACCCAATTCTCGGGTTCCATTAAAATTATCGCCACTGGCAGTACTTTCTTCGTAAAGAAGTAAACCCGAGATATTATGCATATTATTAATATTTTTGGTATAATTCAGCGATAATTGCATCAAGGTAGCAGGATTTGTGCTGTATGCCCTTCTAAGCTGATCAGGGCCATTGTTAGCATAAGGCATATAGGTATCGCTAGCCGCATCATAATGGTATACGTCAAACTGTTTCCGGTAATTCGTATTATCATTAAACCTGGTATCATAAGAAAACATGCCTCTAGCTAATAATCCCTCCACATACGGCACTTTATAATCTAAGGAAAATTGGCTTTGAAACCAGTTATTTTTATCATACGCATAACCGGAAACTTCATCGTCTACATAAGCCCCGGGATGCATATCGACAAGTTGATAGAGATAATCCGGATTATTATTTGCATAATAGGTTTCATTAGGTTGAGCTCTCCATAATGATTTAAAAATTTCCCAAGATGCTTTTGTTGGGTTTTTCTTATTTTCTAGAATACCACTTATTTTTAAAGAAGCTGTTATCCGGTCGGTTATTTTAGCGTTGATGTTAGAACGGAGATTATAACGCTCATAATTTAACGAATTGCTTTTCCAATAACCATCCTGATTTGTATAGCCCATATTGATAAAGTAATCTATCGAGTTATCGTTCGAGCTTCCGCTAGCACTCAAATTATGCTGATATTGCGGAGCGCGGGTTTTCATAACCAAATCATACCAATCAACGCTTTTTAAGGTTCCATCGAGGTAAGGAGCAAAGGCATCATCGTTATAGGTTAGATATCCACCATTTACATTATGCATCGATTTTTCATTCATGAGTGTATAGCGCTCAATAACGCCCACAGGTTTAGGCAAACCAATAGCTTCTTGATAGCCATAATATCCGGAGTAGTTAATTTTGGCCTTTCCGGGTTCGCCTCTTTTTGTGGTGATTAATACGACGCCATTTGCCGCCCGCACACCATAAACCGCCGCCGCTGCATCTTTTAATACGGAAATACTTTCAATTTCATTAGGATCAATCCGCGAAATTGTTCCGCGTGGTACACCGTCTACAACAATTAAGGGGCTACCAAAACCACGAATATCAAACAAATTGGAAAAATCGCCCGGTTCTGACGATGGTTGCACAACACGTAATCCAGGCACCTTACCGGTAAGCATGTTCTGTACATTTTGATTTTTGGTAGTAACGATTTCTTTATTGGAGACCGAAGCTACAGCGCCTGTTAACGTAGCTTTCTTCTGTTGCCCATAGCCTACTACCACCACTTCATCCATAGTTTGTACATTCTGACCCATCGTCACATTGATCAGTCGTTGGCTACCTACTAAAATCTCCTTGTCTAGATAACCCACATACCGAAAAACCAAGTTTTGCTGTTCATTTTCTACAGTTAGGGTATATCGTCCCGCCTCATCGGTCTTCGTACCATTAGTTTTACCCTTAATAAGTATACTTACTCCAGGCAGGGGATTGCCCATATCATCCTTTACCACACCATTTATTTGAATTCCTTGTTGGGTAAGTTGATCAGTAGTTATTTTTGCCCATAGTGCTGTTGGAAAAATTGTAAGCCAACATAAATTGACAAAAAGAATAGGAATAGCGAGCTGCTTTAGTCGTTTTGCAGCGAATAGATAATTGTGTTTCATCATACCATGAGGTTTAACATAATTGAATAATCGGTGAACTAATTTGGTTAATTTATAAATGGTTGCTTCAACCTTATATCAGGTTAAAAACTGAAAGCTAATTAAGCATAGACCGCTTAACAGAAAGCATAATAAAACATTAATAGAGAGAAAAAAACTAAAAAGGGTTCTAAACTCATCTTTCACTATGCTAAAAGGCTTAAGCAAATTTTATTATTGGAAAAGCGCATGCTGATATCCATGAACAGTCTAGTGATAAGAAAAATCACTAGACTATATTAAGGGTTACTGAGTTTTTAAAAAATCTGCTAGTATCGATTAATGCAATATCTCTTGGAAAGATTTATCAAATTCCTGCCCATAAATAGTTTTATAATCCTTGCTGAAATGTTCAAAGCTTGTTTTCGCCAAGGAGTGTTTACCCAGCGCAACTAGTGCTTTACACTTCATAATCATGGCCTCTTCATTTACTGCATCAAAATAAAACATATTATTTGCTATATTAATAATTGCCTCGGGATCTTTTGAAAGGTCTATGGCTGCGGCAAAATGCAAATAGGTATCGATAATTTCATTGGAAGTTTCTGATTTGAACATGTCCAGCCAATCGTATTCGATATTAGCCAGAAAACCTCCACGTTGCGTAATTTTACCAAGCGCAACAATATCTTCCCTCCTCAGGTTATTTTTATGCTTAATGATTTTGAGATATTGGTAAAAATCGATGTATAGTAATTTTTCATCGAAATTAAATTTCCAATAACCTGTTTCTTTGGAAATTTGTCCGCCATCCAATTTTTCTAAAATAGATTTGAGCTTAGCAATATTAACAGAACGATTATTACGGGCGCTATCTATTGATTTATCAAACCATAATAACTCGGTTAATTTTTCGGTGCTAATACCTCTTTCCCATTGCAGGGTATAGAGTAGAATGATCAAAAATAGTTCTTTTATAAGTGGCGTAAAACTCTTAGTAATATCATGCCCTTCAACATCAAAAAGCTGTAGATCTCCGAATAACAAAATACTATTTTTTGGGGCATCATTAGTGTTTTCTATGTCTTTATAGATGGTTTGAGCCTTAGTTGGTTCTGTAATTATTGAATCACTGGTTTGGCGTTGTGGCTTGTTTTGCTTTGATTTGCGCTCTTTATAGCGATAAAGAATTACAATCGCTAAACCAACCAGCAAGATAGCTCCGGCGAGTATATAAGGCAAAGGATTAAATGATGTGCTTTTTCGGATAAGGTCTGCGGCTGCCTTTGGAGGGGCCAATAACGTAAAGATATTTATTTGACTCTGCCCTGAATTCAGGTCAAATAATGAGGTTACGGCAACAAATATTTTGCTAATAGGGCAATAATATAAGTCTGCATAAGAATTAATATCATGAAATAAATAAGGAACTTCGCTACCAACAAGTTCATATGTATTGGTATCAAGTGAGCCTCTAATGAGTTGTAGGTGCGAATTATAACGATGGTTAGGAAAGGTAAGCGCATAAAACGCCTGCTTCTTCTCATCAATTATCATTGAATTGGCAAAGGCAAAGTCTTCACTTTTTGGTTTAAAATCGTAGATTTTTTTGATCCGGTTATGCCCTACATCATAAAAATTTAGATCGTAAATATTTTTTGGGTTAAGAATCTGTTGACCTGTACTGCTACCATAACCACCTAAAATATAAACGCCCTTTTTGGTTGTTCCCAAAGCAGCTAAATACCTAGGCGTATAATCTCCCCCAATTGTGTATTTTTTCCACTCCCTACCTTTAACGTTATAACGATACACTTCTTTATGATAATTAAAATGCCCATAGCCACCTATTATATATAAGGCATTTTCATTAGCGGCATAAAATTTATTAGGATGCCAATAATTTGTTATCGTATCCGGACCGCTATAATATCCACTCCATAAATGTTGTTCAGCATCAAATGTGGTGACTAGTTTTTCATCAAGATAGAAATTTAACAACCTATTATTCAGTGTATCAAAAATGGACTGATTGCCGCGTAGCAGGTTTAAGCTTTTGGATTGGTAGGCGATATAGGTTAATTTATGCAGTGGAACATCATATGTCATTAAAGAGTCTTTTGATATGATATGTAATTCCTCTTTTTTAGCATTAAAAGCAAAACTGGCAGGCCCACCTATTGTAAAGGATTGTACCAATTGCCAGTCATAGTGCTGCTTTTTTAACCAAAGTGGATTTAAAACGGTAGCATCCATTGATTTTCTTTCCTCGTGCGCGATATTTCCGCTACCTTCGTTAAGCAGCCATTGGTAATAAATTTTCCCTTTTTTTGAAATCTCGAGATTCCTGATTTTCATAGGAGGCACATCGGTAGCACGAAATTCTTTGTAATTGCTTGCACCAAATAAAATTTTATAACAATTATTGGGTATAGCTATGGATTGTTGATACGTTTTTCCGTGTACGGACACTAAAATTTTCTGCTGTTCTTTATTGAAGGTCGCTTCGATATGATGCCAGTTTTTATAGAGGCTATCCAGGGGAATATCAAAAGCGATATTGGAAGCATGATTACCTGTGATTAGTTTAAAATGCTCATTTGATTTCAAACTTTTATCATATATTAAATCAATATTACGCTTATCATTATCTATTATTCTAAAAATATAACCAAAATAATCACTATAACCCGGGGTAAAAGAAATATCGAAAGATAAGGTAAAGGTTTCGTTAAAACATAGTGGTTTTTTCGCACTTAAATCAAGCCCTGTACGTCTATCTTGAACTACCTCCTGCCCTGCGAAACCCAATCCATAAGGTTGACTAAATACGGGTGGTAGATAAACGCATGCACAAAGCAAGCAAATAAAGTAAAGTTTCGGCCTCATAATCAAAATTAGAGATAATAGGTTCTCAATTTAAGACTTTCCTAATTGGAATACATACTGCAAATATTTCTCTTAAGCAATCAAAAATAAAGATAATATTTGTAAGCTAATTGGTTAATTTAAATACACATAGGTGATGCCGTTTCCACCTCTATCGGGGTGTTCGTCTTCCATCCGGTTAACGTGTGCATATTTACGAAGGTAGTCGCGAATCATCTTGCGAAGAATACCATCTCCTTTACCATGAATGATCTTAAAATTTGAAAACCCCATCATAACCGCCTTGTCCAACTGCTTCTCAATTGCCTGGATTGCATTTTCTGTTCGCATACCCCGCACATCCAATTCAGGGTAAAAACCAGCAAGCTCGTCGGTTATTGTTGAGCTATTTGCGCGTTTCACTTCCTTAGGCACTTGTTTATCGGCTAATTTCTCTACTCTTTTACGTTTAACAACCGAGCGGAGATCGCCCATAGCTAAAATCAAATTATCTTTAGCTACTTCCAACACCTGCGCTATATTCCCCGATTCGGCTATCTTTACCCAGTCGCCAATTTTGATTTCCTGATCAGTAGCTATTTTAACAGCTTTTGTTTTTACCTCTGTTACATGATGCTCTTTAAGTGCGTGATGCAGATTTTGCCGGAGATCTTTCGTTTTTTCCTTATCCGCCTTATGCTGCTTAATCTCAGCAATTGTGTTCTCTACCAGCTTATTAGCATTTTTAATAATTTCCTGAGCTTCTAACTTGGCCTGTTTCAGTATCGTTTTCTTATTTTCGTCCAGGTAATGTTGTAGGCTTTCGTTTTCCTGTTGCAATCTATCCAAGCTCCCCTCTCGTTGCGCCAATACTTTTTTTGCGTCGTAGATATTTTTTTTCTCCCGTTCTAAATCAACCAATAAGGTATCTACCCTTTTTTGTTGTGCACTTATTTTCTGTTTGGCTGCCTGTAGTACATCAGCGGGCAGGCCTATTTTTTGTGCAATTTCAAAAGCATACGAACTGCCCGGTCTACCTGTTTCTAAAATATACAAAGGGCGCATGGCAGCATTATCAAACAACATAGAAGCATTTTCTAAGCCTTCTGCGGCATTGGCAAAATTTTTAAGGTTGGAATAGTGCGTGGTAATTACGCCTCTTATTTTTTTCCGGTTTAATACTTCTAATACCGCCTCGGCTATTGGGCCACCAAACTGTGGATCTGTTCCTGTGCCAAATTCATCAATTAACACCATGGTTTTACCATTAGCGTGCTCGGTAAAATACTTCATTTTAGCTAAATGGGCACTATAGGTACTTAAATCGCTCTCGATAGATTGATCATCTCCAATATCGGCAAAGAATTGTCTAAAAATGCCAATCTTAGACGATTCGTCAGCAGGAATTAACAAGCCTGACTGCGCCATGAGCTGTAGCAATCCGATTGTTTTCATAGCTACCGATTTACCACCTGCATTTGGTCCTGAAACCACTATAACCCGCTGTTGCTCATCAATCTTTACATTCAGCGGCACAACTGTTTGCTTCTCTTTTTTAAAATTAAGCAGTAACAAGGGATGTCGAGCATTCGTTAATTCCAAAGCGGCCTCTTTGATTAACTGAGGCATTTCAGCCTCCAATTCTAATGCAAATAAGGCTTTGGCACGTACAAAATCCAGCTTGCTCAGTAAACTGTGATAAGCTAACAACAATGGGATATTCGGACGAAGAGTATCGGTAAGTGCGATAAGTATCCGGATAACTTCTCTTCTTTTGTCGAACTCCAAATCACGCACCTTATTGTTTAAATGGAATACTTCCTCTGGTTCAATAAATACGGTTTGCCCTGTGGCCGACTCGTCGTGTATGAAGCCCTTTACTTTGCGTTTATTTTCTGCCAAAAGTGGGATACAAAGTCGCCCATCTCTTACGGTAAGGTTGCCATCTGCGGTCCAACTACTAGCTTGTGCGCTTTTAAAGACCTGATCGATACGTTTACGCGCTTCCTGCTCGGCTTTCGCTATTCCTGCAATGATATCTGCTAACGCAGGTGAAGCATTTGATTTAATTTTGCCTTTTATATCTAGCACGCGTTCTATGGCAGTAACTACCGACTTCTCTATAGGCAAATGTTCAAATAAAGCTTCAAGATTAGGGTATTGTCCTGCACGTTCATTGAAATAACGGATTACCGCATATACCGTTTTTAGCGAAAGCAGTACATGAAAAAACTCTTCCTCCGTTAAAAAGGCTCCTTCTACTCTAGTCTTTTCAGCCAAGTTACGGATGGCATATAAATGCTCTATTGGTAAAGGAGCATCATTTACTAATATTTCTTTAAACTCATGCGTTTGCCGCATAAATTTATTAATTTGGTCGAACTGGTGCATCGGCTGGATCTTGTCTACCATCTGCCGCCCCATCTCACTCAAACAATATGTTCTTATCAGTGCCTTGATCTCGGTAAACCCTAATTTATCAACGGCATTTTCTGGGTAAATCATTTTAATCGCCTATTTTTTTAAGCAGTCCTAACCGAACTGAAAAAGAGAACAAAGGTAACGATTTCTCCTAGGAATATGATATTAACCAAAAGCTATTATATGAAGTAAAGCGTAAGCTTAACATGATTTTTTTTGTTAATATTAAAGAAACGTTAAAATCATTTAGTAGCTTCGTAAACATAAACCATTAAAATTATTCAATTTACAAATACCTTTATATGTATGTCATCCTATAAGCAATATACGGATAACGAATTAATACGGTTATTGAAGGCAGATGATCATAATGCTTTTGCAGAAATTTACAGCCGTTTTGCAGAAACACTGTTTCAACAGGCTTACCGCGTACTTAAAAATCGGGAAGAGACCAAGGATATTGTACAGGAACTTTTTGCATCGCTGTGGAATAAAAGGGCAGATTGTGCGATTAGCAATCTTGCCGGTTATTTATATATGGCCAATCGGAATCAGGTCATAAAAATAGTAGCCCGTAAAAAAATCACGTCAAACTATTTCGACTGGCTACAAGCAACTACAGAAGAGGGAATTTTTAATAGCGACTATACCATTCGTGAAAAGCAACTGCAAGAGCTTATTGAAAAGGAAATCGAGAAGTTACCTTCAAAAATGCGTCTGGTTTTTAACATGAGCAGAAAGGCTCATCTTACCCATAAAGAAATAGCGGCCAAACTACAGTTATCAGAGTCTACGGTAAAAACACAGGTAAAAAATGCACTAAGAACTCTTCGGGGTAAACTTGAGGTTTTTCTTTATTTCTTTATCCTCTACCTGCTATTTTACGTCAAACCTTAAAAAAATATTTTTTCTCCTACCCCCAAGGCCCACCTTATGGTACTTTATTATTATAGGCGCATACATCACCTATAATATGGAGAAGAAAAAAATCAAAGAATTGCTTTCCAGGTATTCCAAAGGCCAATGCTCAGCTGTTGAAAAAGCTTGGGTAGAGGCTCTGTATGATCAGCTTATAGCCAATTCAACAGCAGATCTGAGCGACAATATTGTTCAAGACGATCTGAAGGAGATCTACCAACAGCTGGCAGCTGTACACAGACCTCAACGTTCTATACCCTGGCTGCAGTTAACGGCTGCGGCTGTTTCCTTAATTTTCATATCAATTGGTCTTTATTTTTATTTAAAAACATCCACTCCCAACTCTGGCCCGCAGTTAAGTCAACAAACTGAAGAAAAGGTACATGATTTTGCTCCAGGCAGCAACAAGGCAATCTTAACGCTATCAGATGGCTCAAGCATAACTTTGGACGATGCAGCAGACGGAAAAATCATTGAACGCGATGGTATACAAATTACCAAAAATAAAGATGGCTTGATTAGGTACCAAGTTTTAGCAAACGCCAAAGAACTTCGATCAAATACCCTCAGCACTCCAAAAGGTGGCCAATATCAACTCATTTTATCGGATGGAACAAAAGTCTGGTTAAATGCAGCCTCTTCGATTACTTATCCAACGTCATTTAACGAAAAAGAGCGAAAGGTAATATTAAAAGGCGAAGGTTATTTTGAGATCGCGAAAAATGAGCAACAGCCTTTCAAAGTGATTACCGATCGCCAGGAAGTGGAAGTTTTAGGCACTCATTTTAATATTAATAGTTATGAAGATGAATCGGATATCAAAACAACCTTATTGGAAGGTAGTGTTAAAGTTTCCGATCTTCAAACTAAACAATCTATATTACTCAAGCCTGGAGAACAAGCAACGCTAAGAAAAAACGGAAAAATAAAAGTAGGACAAGTAAATGCTGAAAACGCCATTGCATGGAAAAGCGGCTTTTTTCAATTCCAGAATTCCGACGTTCAGCAAGCGATGAGGCAACTTGCCCGCTGGTATGATGTAAACATAGAATTTGAAGACCGAGTACCTGATGTAAAGCTTTGGGGCGAAATACATCGGAATGCTACTGCAGTAGAAGCTCTTGAAATTTTAAGCTATTTTGACTTAAAATATAAAATTGTAAGCGAGGGAAAAACCAAGAAAATAATTATTATCCAATAACCTTTTAATAAATCAAGCAATGAAAAAATCAAGATCAAAAGTTACGTAGACGCATAATAGGTTAATAAAAAACCGTTTCCTAATGGCAGTCAGGAAACGGCATATGCCGAGTTAACCTCTCCGAAAATCGGAAAAAATTTCAGAATAAAACCTTTATTAACTCAAACTTCACAAAAGTAATGAAATTAAGACCTTATACAATGGCCTGGGGTCCATCGCCATCAATTTTTTTTATTGAACCAGGTACTGCTCAACAGCAGAATATAAACGAGATCAAAAGAAAAATTATAATGCGTTTAAATCTTACGTTTTTCTTCTTGCTAATTGCCCTTATGCAAATAAATGCGAAAACATTTGCGCAAAAAATCTCCATTAAGAGTAAAAACATGACTGTAGAGGAGGTCTTTCGATCAATTAAACAGCAAACCGACTATGCTTTTGTTTATAACAGCGATGAGATCAAAAACATAAAAGTTAGCATCAATGCACAAAATTCTACCATAGAAGAAATCATGGAAGAATGTCTGAAGAATCAACCTTTTACCTACAAAATTTCCGGACAGAATGTGCTGATTAAAAGAAAAACGAATTCCTTAAAAACTGCTTCTCCATTACTGCAAAAAGAATTAAGTGGAAAAGTAGTGGATAAGCAAAACCAGCCTATTCCCGGAGTAAATGTGAAGCTGAAAGGAACAAGCGTAGGTACAAGTACCAATGCAGATGGGCTCTATAGCCTTCAAGTTCCTGAAGGCGGGGGTACATTGGTTTTCAGTATTTTAGGATATGCCCCGCAGGAAATCAATATTGGTGCGAATACGGTTATTAATATCACATTGGCAGAAGAATCCTCGGCCCTTGATGAGGTGGTGGTAATTGGTTATGGTACGCAACGAAGAGCGGATGTGACCACAGCCGTTGCTTCCGTATCTGCCGAAAGCATACAAAATCGTCCTGTTCAGAACTTTGGAGAAGCCATTGCCGGACAAATGGCCGGTGTTCAGGTACAACAAACGAATGGCGCTCCGGGTGGTGAAGGTTTATCTATAAAAGTAAGGGGTACCGGATCCATTACGCAATCCAATGATCCTCTATATGTGGTAGATGGCTACCCTATGGAAAGTGATGCCTTCAGCTTAATTAACCCATCCGATATTGAAAACATCCAAGTATTGAAGGATGCGTCCTCGACAGCCATTTATGGCTCCAGAGGTGCAAATGGCGTGGTTGTAATTACAACCAAAAAGGGCAAAACAGGCCCTCCAGTTATTAACGTCAACTCTTTTGTGGGATTCCAGCAGCGTGCAAAAGAAATCGAGATGATGAATAGAGACCAATACGTTGATTGGCTTATAGATGGCCGAAATCAAGCTTGGCTGGATGCAGCAATTATACCTGGTGATCCTAATCAATCACCCCACACAATTAACGACCCCAATTCCCGCAGAAGCCTTTATCCTGCGGCAAGCGGCCAATACATCATTCCGGATGGCACAGGCGGGTACCGCTATAACTTTATGGACCCTGCATCGGTAGCGCAAATGCCTGATAATAATTGGCAAGACTTGCTTTACAGAAACGCTTTAACCCAACAGAACGAACTTTCGGTTAATGGCGGGTCTGAAAATACCCAATACAACTTCTCGGGAAGCTACATGAAGCAAGATGGTATTGTGATTAACACGAATTATGAGCGGTTCAATTTCCGCTCGGCTATTAATTCTAAAATCAGCAAAACAATCGATCTCGGCATGAACTTGATGGCTTTTTCGGCTAGAGGTCGCGAACAGGATCAAGGTAAATATTCTGCAGTGATGTATGCCCTACAATTACCACCTATTTACCCCGTGAAAAATGAAGACGGCACCTATGGCTCCATGGTGCGAAATCCGGAAACACTGGTTGGCGATGTGGCCAGCCCGATTGGTGTTGCCGATCTGGTAAACATCAATAGAAGGAGATATGGTTGGTTAGGAACGGTCTTCGCGAATTGGCAGATCTTGGATGATCTGAAATACAAGATCAGCATTAATGGCGGTATACAAGACAATCAACTAAAGCGGTTTGAACCTTCAACCGTTGACTTGGATGCGTCTAAAGCACCCCGTCCGGCACGTGGGTTCAATGAGCGGAATACCGATTACGATTGGGTAATTGAAAACACCTTGGATTATTCAAAAACCTTTGGCGAAAAACATCAGTTTTCGGCTTTAGTGGGTTACACTACCCAAAAACATAGCAAAGATTATATGATGGGTGAAGCGCGTGGATTTGCTAATGACGATGTGGAGACTTTGAACGCAGGAAATATGTATGCGCTCGAGAGCACCGAATCTGAATATTCCATGATTTCTTACTTAGGTAGAGTAAATTATTCATATGATAATCGCTATCTTTTTACTGCTGCTATCCGTAGCGATGGTTCGTCCCGTTTTGGACGAAACCGGAAATGGGGTACTTTCCCCTCTCTATCCGTAGGTTGGCGTATTTCTGAAGAAAGCTTTATGGAGAATGTAGATCAAATCAGCGATCTTAAAATTAGGGCAAGCTTTGGTATTTCGGGAAATAATCGAATAGACAATTATGCCGCTATAGGTTTATTAACCCCAGGTTATTACCCTACCGGTGGAGCTTTACAAAACACCGTTGATGTTGATCGTGAGTCTATGGCGAATGATAATCTGGGCTGGGAAAAAACCCGCCAGTATAATTTGGGTTTTGAATTTGGTTTGGCAAACGATCGGATTAGAGTGGAAGGCGATTTTTATGACAGCCAATCCATCGACTTATTGTTAAACGTACGGGTTCCTACAATTACGGGATATACACAGCAACTTCAAAATATAGGAAAAGTACAGAATAGAGGGATGGAATTCTCCGTAACTACTCGAAATTTCATTAATACATTTCAATGGAATACCAATTTCAATATTTCCTTCAACAAGAATAAGGTATTGGAGGTGGGCCCTGATCAAAGACCCATATATGGCAGTGCAGCTAATGCCGACAATGCTTTCATTACCACGATAGGTTTACCGATCGCAAGTTTTTATGGTTATAAGCAGATCGGTGTATTTCAATCACAGGAAGAGCTGGATCGTTATCCGCATTTAGGTGCAGACAAAGTAGGCGATGGCCGGTATGCCGACATCAATAATGATGGTGTGCTTGATCAAAATGACAAAACTATTCTTGGTAATAATAATCCCGACTTCACGGCTGGTATTACCAATAATTTTGCTTATAAAAACTTTTCATTGGGCATTCAGTTTACGGGCTCTTATGGTGCCGAAGTATTCAGCTTCTATAAACGAATGGTAGGTATCTATCATGGCGACCGTAACGGAATGATCGAACAGGTTGATCGTTGGCGATCGCCGGAAGAACCCGGCGATGGTATTCACTTCCGAGCTACGCGTACACCTTCTGGCTGGCAACGGGATCCGTCTTCTGCTTGGGTGCAGAATGCTTCTTATCTTCGTCTGCGGAACGTGAACTTCGCCTATAATTTCGGACAAGCTGTATTGGATAAATTAAAAGTAAAAGGTTTACGGGTATACGTTACCGGTAGCAACTTGTTTACCATTACCAATTATTCAGGATACGACCCGGAGACCAGTAGCGAAAGCGGCCTCCAAAAAGGAGGTGACTATTTAGGCTATCCCACAGCACGTTCGTTTATATTGGGCGCTAACCTAACCTTTTAATTCATTTGTTTATCTTATATTGAAAATATATTATGAAAAAGATTCTATTGTTACTCATTGCCGTTTTCTCACTGGCTTCTTGCAGTAAGGATTTCATCGAGCTTACCCCGCCATCTAATCTAAATGCTACTGCCTTCTATAAAACCCAACAAGATATTAATCAAGCTACCTTGTCTGCTTATGCCAGCCTTCATAACTTGTATAATGGACCGTTTTACCGACTTGGAGAAATCCGTTCGGACAATACGACTTATTCGTGGTTGGCGGGTAATCCCGCTAACGAGAAGGGTGTGGATGAGTTTGCTTCGCCCCTTCTTCCCGAAAATGGCTTCCTTAAAGACTGCTGGGAATTTGGTTACAATACCATTTTGAGCTGTAACCTGGTATTGGGACGTACCGATGCGGCCACTTTTACTGACGAAAATTTAAAAGATCAATATAAGGCAGAAGCCAGCTTCTTGAGGGCTTTAACTTATTTTTGGTTAAATCGGGTATTTGGTGGTTATGGACAAAACGGAGAACTATTGGGTGTTATTAAAGTCGATAAAGAGCTTACACCCGAGGAAGCTTATGAATTAAAACGCGCACCGCTGGAAGAAATTTATAATTTGATTATTGCAGACCTGCAATATGCCGAAGCTAATTTGCCGGAAAATTATGGTAGTAGCGATAAGGGACGCGCTGCAAAGGGTGCTGCAACGGCCTTATTAGGAAAGGTGTACATGACGATGGCAGGTTATCCATTAAATAAGGGAAACGAATATTACAATATGGCTATCGAAAAATTTCGTGAGGTAATCAATAACAGTAGATATGCTCTAGTGCCTAGCTATAAGGATTTATTCGATGTAGAAAAGAAGAATAGTGTAGAATCGCTCTTTGAGATACAGTACATGAAAGGTGCACCCAAGGGTGCAACAGGTAGCCCCTGGAATAATAACTTTGCTCCTCGCTTTTCCGATAAAGAGGTCGTGCTGGTTGGCAATAAAAGCGGCGAGAACGCTCCGACGCAAGACATGTCAAACGCCTATGAACCAAACGACCCTCGGAAATATGTATCCATGCGGGATGGCTGGGTAAATGCCTCCACAGGTGCTTTTGAAACGGATAAATATGTTTGCAAATATTATGACGTAGCAAGCAGTGAATTAGATAATGGCAACAACTGGATTGAACTTCGCTTGGCTGATATCTATTTACTCTATGCCGAAGCATTGGTGCGCACAGGTACAGATCAGGCTACTGCTTTAGTGTATTTAAATAAAATCCGCGAAAGGGCGCGCAACACTCCTGGAAACCCCGATGAACAGGCCCCAGCTAATTTGCTGGCCGACTATCAACTATCCAATTTTGGTAATGACCAAGACTTCTTGCTGGCCATTGAACGTGAACGCCGGGTTGAGCTAGCTTTCGAAAATCATCGTTGGTTTGACCTTATTAGAACTGGAAGAGCAAAAGATGTTATGATAGCCGAACAAAAGGCAGATGGTTTTAACAATTTTACCTGGAGCGATAATGCCTTAGCTTATCCTATCCCTTTAACTGTTATGCAGTCAAACCCACAACAAATTATTCAAAACAAAGGTTATACACAACTTTAAAAATCAGTTAGCATTATGAAATTAAACATCATTTATTCCCTATTATTAATGTGCGGCCTAGCAAGCACCTCTTATGGACAAAGTCAAGACAATACGCTTACAGCAAAGGAAAAATCAGCAGGATGGGAATTGCTTTTTAATGGCCAAAACCTAGGTGGCTGGATCTCTCCCGGTGGGAAATCGCTGGATGCAAGCTGGCGGGTTGAAAATGGGATACTATCCCTAAATCCTGCAAGTAAACAGCACCAAGACATCATTAGTGAACGGGAATACATCGATTTTGATCTACGAGTAGATTTTAAGTTAACGGAAGGTGCAAATAGCGGTATCAAATATTTTTTTACACGCTATGATGAAGGCGGATGGCTGGGTATGGAGTACCAAATTATTGACAATGACCGCCACGCTGATGCTAAACTTGGCCGTAATGGAGATCGCCAGCTCAGCACCTTGTACGACATGCTCCCTGTGACAAAAAAAGTAGCGGTTAAGGTTGGTGAATGGAATCATGCACGCATCGTATCAAAGGGTAGCAAAGTAACGCATTATCTCAATGGCCAGGAAGTATTAAGTTTTGATCGTAAAAGTGCAGAATTTGAAAAGGCAAGACAGCTAAGTAAATTTAAAGATGCCAAACCCGCCTTCGGTTCTGTAAACAAAGGGCACATCATGCTCCAAGATCATGGTGATGTGGTATACTTTAAAAATGTAAAAATAAAAGCATTATAAACCTTCTATAAGATACGATATCATGAAATCCAAGTCAAGAAGAGATTTTATCAAAAAAATAGGTATAGGCACCGCAGCACTTTCAGTTGGAAACAGTTTATTAAACAATCCCGCTATGGCCTTCAGTGCGAAAAGTTACCGGAATATTATCGGTGCAAATGATAGGATTCATTTAGCCACCATTGGTGTAAATAGCAGAGGAAACAGCATGAGCGGCACTTTTGCGCATCAGAAAAATGTGGAGATCTCCTGTGTGTGCGATGTTGACGAAAGGGCAATACCCAAAGCCATTAAACGTATTATGGAGGTAGGCCAAACCCGCACTCCCAGTTCTGAAAAAGATTTACGCAAAGTATTGGAAAACAAAGACATTGATGCTATCTATACGGCAACTCCCGATCATTGGCATGCTCCATTAACGATTATGGGCTGCCAAGCCGGTAAACATGTATATGTTGAAAAACCCATGGCACATAATCCAGCTGAAGGGGAAATGGCTGTGGCAGCTGCGCGAAAATATAATCGCATAGTACAAATGGGTGCACAGCGCCGTTCGGCGCCAACACTCACTAAAGGTATTGAGTTATTACATAGTGGCATTATTGGCAAGGTGTATATGGCCAAAACCTGGTATACTAATACACGGAAAGAAACCTTTTTAAAAGCAGCTCCTGTTCCCTCTTGGCTAGACTACGATCTTTGGCAAGGCCCTGCTCCACGTATGCCCTACAAAGATGGCTTAATTCATTATAATTGGCATTGGTTTTGGCATTGGGGAACTGGCGAAGCACTTAATAATGGTACACATGAAATTGACGTTGCCCGCTGGGGTCTTGGCGTAGATTTCCCCACAAGGGTAAGTTCTATTGGTGGCCGTTATCAATTTCAAGACGATTGGGAGACACCTGACACCCAAATTGTTACTATTGAGTACCCCGAGGCGACGATTGTTTGGGAAAATAGAAGCTGCAATGGGCGGAAAGTGGAAGGTCTAGAAAGAGGAATCATCTTTTATGGAGAGAAAGGGAGTTTAGATACTGGCGAAGATGCTTATAGCATATACGATCTGCAGGGCAAATTGATAAAAGAGGTTAAGTCTGATGCAGGAGGTGAAGCTTTACAGGGCAGGAATACGGCCAGTCCGAGCTTAGGAATGGATAGTTTACATGCTGCCGACTTTTTAGATGCCATCCGGAACAACCGTCGTCCAAACTGTGACATTGAACTTGGTTATAAGAGTACCGTAGCCATGCTGCTGGGAAATATATCCTGGCGAGTAGGTCGCGACTTGAAATTAAATCCAGAAAACGGACACATCATTAACGATCCGGAAGCCGAAAAGCTGTGGAGCCGTAGTTATGAACCAGGATGGGAGCCTAAAATATAATAATACAGGGACCTTGCGAGAAAAAGGCATACATGCGCCTATATTGCAGGGTCCCTACCTTTAACAGACCATGTATCTAGAACTAAACCACTTTACGAGATGAAAATACTAAATATGCTATTATTCTTTATGCTATTCCATAGCTGCGATATATATGCTCAAACACCAAATACCTTAACCACAGTAGAAAAGGCGAATGGCTGGCAACTACTTTTTGACGGAAAAAGCTTTAATGGATTGCAAAAATTAGCTGAAGGCGGTTGGGAGATTAAAGACGGAGCACTTATGGCTACCCCTATCCCTCACGGAAAACAGATGGATATTATTACCGAAGCGACTTTCGGTAATTTCGAATTAAGTTTTGAGTTTGAGCTTTCAGAAAATACAAATAGCGGCGTTAAATACCTTGTAACGAATGATTTTCCAAACCAAAAAGGTGTATATCTAGGTCTAGAATACCAAATTTTAGATGATATTAATTATGAGTACCCCGAACGGGGGTATCTTCGCTCTTTGGCTTCTCTCTATGATCTCATACCAGCCGATCAACATAAAGAAACGAAACCTTTGGGCCAGTGGAATACTGCGCGCATTATTGTAAAAGGCAATCAAATTAGCCATTGGTTAAACAATCGAAAAGTTGTAGCGTATGATAGAAGCGTCCCTTCTTTTGCCAAACTGATTGAGGCGAGCAAGTATAAAGACCTGAAGGATTTTGGAAAAGCGAAAAAAGGACATTTGCTCTTTCAAAATGAAGGGACTCCGATAGCTTTTCGCAACATAAAAATCAAGAAATTATAAGCACTTTACCGGTCTTTTCATTTAACCGTTTTATTGTTCTTCAATACCTTCACCGAATCGGCAGCCTTCCGTTTGGCAATAGAATCCAAAGGCTCCAATAGCAATCTATTCACTTCGTCGTCGCTTCCTTTCAATTTCAGTGAGCGTTTTACCAGTGCTTCGTATAAGGGAAGCGACCATGATTTTGGCTTGAATTTTATAGAATCGGCATTTTTCCAATAGAACAAACTTTTTGAAAGCCTTAAGTTAACTGAATCGGCTGTTATTTTATTTAGGCTATCAGTAACCAAAGCATTTTTAACGGAATCAGCAACGTAAATCTTACGCATTTTAGCATCGATTATAGCCTGTTCATCTGTTTGCATTTTTTCTAACTTCTTTTGAACTTCGATATAGAACTGATCTAAAATTTCTGGCTTTCTGGAATAATAGATTAAACTTTTATTAAAGCTCGCAGAATCCGTGTGGTATTTTTTAAAAACTGCTGCATAATAATTGGTTGCCAACATCCGTGACGAATCTATTGGCAAAGAAGAAAGGTAGCCTTCAGCTAAGTGAAAATCACACAATAAAGGAACCATTGTTTTTTGTTCGACAATACCCGCCGGCAACTTGTTATTATTACAAGCGACCAATAAAATCAATGCGAAAATTCCTGTTAATAACCGACTCATTTCTGTAAATTCGCCATAAAATTACAAATTTAATGTGGAGCTTACCCCAAGGTATTGTACAAGCTTATTAACAAAAAGCACAAATACCTAATAATCAATTGTTTTACACAAATAAGGTTAGCAGCGAAATTCCTAATTAAAATATTCGAGCATGAGCATTAGCAATAATTTAGTACAGATTCAACAAGAAACTAATCGTTTGGGCGTTCAGCTAATAGCTGTTTCAAAAACCAAATCAATTGAGGAAATCCATGAAGCTTATACCGCGGGACAGCGCGCTTTCGGAGAAAATCAAGTGCAAGAATTGGTTGAGAAACAAGCAGCTTTGCCAAAAGATATTAGTTGGCATATGATTGGTCACTTACAACGTAATAAAGTTAAGTATATAGCTTCTTTTATCACCTTAATCCATTCAGTAGATAGCTTAAAACTTTTAGTAGAGATTAACAAGCAGGCAGAGAAAAACAATCGGGTAATAGATTGTCTATTGCAAGTATATATTGCCGATGAAGACACAAAATTCGGCCTAGATTACGATGAAGTGATTGAACTACTGCGCTCGGATGAACTATTAGCACTGAAAAACATCAGGATTACCGGTTTAATGGGAATTGCTACCAACACCGATAAGGAAAAACTAATAAGAGAAGAATTTTATGAGCTAAAGACATTTTTTAATGGCATTAAGGCTAGCTTCTTCCGAAAGGGAGACAGTTTCAAGGAGTTATCCATGGGGATGTCATCCGATTATAAAATAGCTATAGAACAAGGAAGCACCATGATACGGCTGGGAAGTACTATTTTTGGAGCACGGTAGCTAAGTTGTTGAATCGTTGAGTTGTTGAGTTGTTGAATGAAAAAATGTACGGATTAACACATTACCCCATTTCACTACTATCACTATTTCACTTCTTCACTACTATCACTCCATACTAAATACTTTAAAATGATACGCAAAGCAAAAAAAGAAGATTGTCCAAGAATTTTAGAATTGATACAGGAGTTAGCACATTATGAACGAGCACCGGAAGAAGTTACGGTAACGCTAGCAGAAATGGAAGATGCCGGATTTGGCGACAATCCAGTCTGGGAAGCCTTTGTAGCTGAAATCGAGGGGGTTATTCAAGGTATCGCCTTATACTACATTCGTTATTCTACTTGGAAGGGAAGACGGCTTTATCTAGAGGATTTAATTGTTACTGAAGAGATGCGTGGAAAGGGGCTTGGAAAGCTGCTATTTGAGTGTGTGTTGGAAGAAACGAAAGCTAAAGGCTATAGTGGTTTGGTTTGGCAGGTATTAGAATGGAACGAACCAGCAATAAACTTCTACAGAAAGTATCAGGCAACCTTTGACGCAGAGTGGGTAAACGTATCGATAAACAATTAATCGTTCGCCTTGTTAATTGTTTTAATCGTTCGCAATATTTGCCCTTAATTTATTTACCATGAAATTTATTTATTTCTTTTTGTTTTCGTGCCTGGCTTTTACAGCCTGTAATAACACAGATAACCAGCGTGAATCTTCGTCTACCGATACGCTTCGGTATCATTATGAATCCTATATATTGCCGAGTAAACATATCGTGGATAATGAAGGAGAGAAAGACACCACCTATTTTAAAGCTCATTATCCCATCTTTGAAAATGGGGAAATAAATACGCTCGTTGCTAAGCATTTTACAGCAAATAACAATCCAGATGCGCATTACAGCTCGATAGAGGAAGAAGCTACTGCTTTTATAGAAAATTTTGATGACTTCATTAAAATGGACGAATATCCACGAGTATGGTTTACTGACCTCCAGGCAAAGGTTATTCAAAATACACCTAATTATCTAGCCTTGTCTGTCGAAACAAGTGATTATACAGGTGGTGCACATGGCAATTACGCCACGCTATTTTTTAATTATGACGTCGTAAAGAAAGATACCATTGGACTTGACGCCATCATTCCTACTACAAAGGAGCAAGCATTAAACCGTATCGCAGAGAAGGTATTTCGAAAACAAGAAGGTTTAACAGTCGAGCAATCATTAGATGAATCTTATTTTTTCGAAGATAGCACTTTTCATTTGAACAGTAATTTTACGCTAACACCAAAAGGTTTATTATTTTTGTACAATGTATATGAAATAAAACCTTATGCTGCAGGCACTACTGAATTACTAATTCCTTATGAACAGCTAGATTCTTTAATGACCCCAGAAGCAAAGCTTATTCGTACACAGCTAAGTCAAATTAACAACAATTAATGCAGGTATATAAATTTGGAGGAGCATCGGTAAAAGATGCCGAAGGAATTAGAAATGTTGCGCGTATAATAGAATTAAATAAAGACCAACAATTGATTATCGTTGTGTCGGCAATGGGTAAAACCACTAATCTGTTAGAAAATTTAACGAAGGCTTACTATAACCGTCAACTAGAAACACATGACTATTTTGACAAAGCCAAAAATTATCATGAGCAAATCTTAAATGAGCTATTTACCGATAGCACTAACCCCATTTTTAACGAGGTAAACAATCTCTTCGTAGAAATTGACTGGATTCTTGAAGAAGAGCCGCAAGATACCTACGATTATCTGTTTGACCAGATTGTTTCTATAGGCGAACTTATCTCTTCGCGTATTATAGAGGCTTACTTAAAAACGGTAAATCTATCTACGCTCTGGATTGATGCCAGAAATTATATTCATACGGATAATAACTTTAGGGAAGCCAATGTAAATTGGCAGAAAACAGCAGAAAGTATGCAGTCTTCTATTCCGGCTTTATTAGGAAAAAACATTTTAGTTACCCAAGGTTTTATCGGCAGCACTTCTGAGAACTTTACTACTACCTTGGGCCGTGAAGGTTCAGATTATACGGCCGCAATTTTCGCTTCTTGCCTTGAAGCCGAATTAGTAACCATCTGGAAAGACGTTCCCGGTGTATTGAATGCCGACCCGAAATGGTTTGATGCGACGGAACTAATTCCCGAACTATCTTACTTAGATGCTATCGAACTAACCTATTATGGCGCCACGGTTATCCATCCTAAAACCATTAAGCCACTGCAAAATAAAGGCATTGCGTTGGCTGTCCGTTCTTTTGTCGACGATCATCACTCGGGCACAATTATTAAAAAAACAAATACCACGCTTCCGGTATCGTCGTTTATATTCAAAGTCAATCAGGTACTGATCTCCATTTTACCTAAAGATTTCTCCTTCATTGTAGAAGATAATTTTAGCCATATCTTTAATGTCTTTGCTAAACACAAGCTTAAAATCAATATGATGCACAACAGTGCTGTTAGCTTTTCGGTAAGCGTAGACTACGATGAAAAGAATATTGTCTCGCTGATAAAAGAGCTGAAGCAACAATATGATGTAGAGTTTAAGCGCGATTTGGAATTGGTAACGATTAGATACTATAACTCCCAAACAATAGCGCGGGTATTGGTGAATAAAGAAGTGATTATGCAGTTACAGGATAATTATACCTGTCAGATGCTTATTAGGCCATTAGCTTAGTGGTTGAATGGTTGAGTGGTTGAATAGTTAATTAGTTGAGTAGTTAAATGGTTGAGTGGTTGAATAGTTAATTAGTTGAGTAGTTAAATGGTTGAGTTGTTGAATGGTTGAGTTGTTGAATGGTTGTATCGTTAATGATAAGCCTACCATTCCTACTTAACGACTATCACTACTATTACAACTTAACTACTATCACTACTTTACTACTATCACTACTTTACTACTATCACTACTTTACTACTATCACGGTTAAATAAATAGCGAATGAACAATGCAATATCAAACCCGGAAGTACAGGATTATCTGCGAAAGCATTTAACGCTATCTCCAACCGTAATTGCATTGCGTAAGAGTCCATTTTCAAATATATCCGCAGGAGAACTTGCCAATCAGCTGGATGGTTTAAAGCGAAGTCGTAAAAAACTTCCTTTATGGTTTAATACTCCCGGGATTTACTATCCAAATTTGCTAGCTATTGAACAAGCTTCATCGGCTTTAACAGCCATGTATAAGGGCAAGTTGATTCCAGCTGGTGCGAAATTGATTGATCTTAGTGGAGGTTTTGGTGTAGACAGTTATTATTTCTCTAAACAAGCTAAGGAAGTTATACATTGCGAGCAAAATGTGGAGCTTTCACAAATTGCAGCCCATAATACCGAACTGCTTGGCGCAAATAACATTACTTTCTTCGCCGGCGACGGAATTTCCTACTTAGCCACACAGAGCCAACAATTCGATGTGATTTATATTGATCCTTCGCGCAGAATAAAACAGCAAAAGGTTTTCCGCTTAAGCGATTGCGAGCCGGATGTAGTAAATGAACTAACATCTCTCTTGAGAAAAACCAAGTATCTACTTATCAAAGCCGCTCCGCTATTAGACATTACAGCAGCACTTAAAGAACTGGAAAACGTGAAGGAAGTTCATATTATTAGCGTTCAGAATGAGTGTAAGGAGCTCTTGTTTATAGTAGAAGTGGGGTATAACCAACAGCCTGATTTTCATTGCGTAGCACTTACCAATAAAGGAGAAGAGCTATTTATATTTTCAGAACGACAGGAAATAGCGAGCTGCCCTATTTACAAGCAACCGCAACACTATTTATATGAACCAGACACAGCCCTCTTAAAAGGAGGTTGCTTTAGATATATTGCTGTTGCTTTTAATTTATACAAATTAAATCAACATACACATCTATACACTGCTGATTATGTGAACCCTTCTTTTATTGGTCGCACATTTGAAGTCATTTCCACCGAAGATTACACAATTTTCAAAAAAAATAAAGCACTCTTAACGGCCAATGTAAGCACCAGAAATTTTCCTTTAAAACCAGAAGCACTTAAGAAAAAACACCATATAAAAGACGGAGGGCCATTATATCTCTTCTTCTGCACCGGCCCACGAGGCGAACTACTGGTTATCTCCTGTCGAAAATTATCTTCTCCAGCCCATTCTTAACGATTTAAAACCTTTACTCCACCACTTTAGCTGTCTCCTCTTCATGTTCCAAACCACTAACTCCTCCAGAGACCACCAATTTCATCGCATCTGTAGCACTCATATTTAAAGGCGTAACGCGCTTTGCATTTACCACACATACCTGACCTGCAAAAGAATAAGAATAGGGAAAATAAACAATAACATCCTCGGGTAGATTAATTTTCCGTAAATCATGCTGGGTAAGAAATCCGATCTTCCGTAAACCGGTTTCGTTTACGACTACCAAAACAGGTTCATTAAATTTCTTTTCATCACCCACAAACGCCTCTGTAAAATCTTTAATGGAAGAGTAGAGCGTATTAAAAAGAGGAACACGATTTAACAGTTTATACAAACGATTATAAATGGGTTCCGTAATAAAATTCGTAACAACAATACCCGCTAAGATTAAAATTAAGATCATAATCACGATACCCAATCCAGGAATATAGAGCGGTTGGCCCGTTTCATCACGAATCAACCAGCTCAGATTTAAGGCTGAATCTACGGTTGCAACAATCCAAAAGATCAACAATAGCGCACCCGCCAAAGGCACTAAAAATAGAACTCCCTTAATAAGGTAATTCAGTAATAATTTCAATGTTCTGTTTGACATGTGCTTATTTAAAATAAAATCATTCGTAATAATAAATTCTTCTTACCCGCTGCGAAATTCCAGTCAAAATTTCATACGGAATAGTTCCTATTGCTTCTGCAAGTTGTTCAACCGGCATCTCCTGCCCCATAACCAGCACCTCGTCTCCTTCTCTCGCATCAATTCCTGTAATATCGAGCATACACATATCCATACAAATATCGCCAACAACAGGTGCGGTTTGGCCGTTTATTATCATGCTGCCTACACCGTTACCAAAACGTCTACTATAACCATCCGCATAGCCAAGCTTCACCGTTGCTATAGTTCCGTCACCCTTCAATTGTCCACTTCTATTATAACCTATTGTCTCGCCAGCCTTAATTTTCTTTATTTGCGTAATCCCTGTTTTTAAACGGGCTACGGGTTGCAAAAAGAGCGACTGTTCTGCATCATCTCCTATCCCATAGAGTCCAATCCCTAGGCGTACCATATCAAATTGTGCCTCGGGGAAACGAACGATGGCAGCAGAGTTAGCAATATGTTTAATGAAGTCGTAATTTATCGCTTTTCGCAAATCCGCAGCAAATGTACCAAATAAGCGAATCTGTTCTTCTGTAAACGCATCAAATTTTTTATCTGCGCTCGCAGCGAGATGCGAAAATACACTAGCTACTTTTACCGCCTTAGTTTTTCCGAGCAACTGCAATAAATCACTTAACTCCTCCGGCTCAAAACCTAGGCGATGCATACCCGTATCTACTTTTATATGAACCGGGAATGCTTCCTTGCCCCAAGCTTCCAATAAGTTAATTAAACTTTCCAATTCAGAAAAACTGTAAATCTCAGGTTCCAACTGGTGCTGAACAAGTTGTTCAAAGGTATCAGTGCCAGGGCTCATCACTACTATAGGTAGCTGAATTCCATTTTTTCTTAAGGTTACTCCTTCATCTACATATGCCACGGTTAAGTAATCCACCTTATTGAATTGCAATAGGTTAGCTATTTCATAACTTCCGCTGCCGTAAGAAAAGGCCTTCACCATGACCATAAGTTTCGTATCCTTCTTTAATAAGCTTTTGTAGACATTCAGATTATGTTCTACCGCATTCAGGTTAATTTCCAAGGTTGTTTCATGTGTTTGTAAAGTAAGCATCTGGCTAACTCGCTCGAAGCCGAAAACACGGGCACCTTTAATCAGTATGGTACTATTATTAAAACCCAAAGTAGGCAAAACTGCTAACAGCTCTTCGGTAGTATCAAAAAACTGTGCGTCTAGTTTAAATAATGCCGCATACTGTTTAATATGTTTTCCTATGCCTATCAACTGGGTTATCTGTTTATCTTGCAATAACTTAGCAACTTGCTTATACGCTTCCACTTCATAGGTATCTTCTATAGGAATATCCGACAAAATAAGTGCTTTTCTCTCATGCTGCTGTTGTTGTTTGAGAAAATCCAGCGCAATGGTTAACGATGAGAGGTCGTTACTATACGAATCGTCTATGATTGAACAATTATTTCCACCTTTTTTCAGTTCCAGGCGCATGCTTACTGGAAATAAGCGCTGTATCCTCCCTGCTATCGCTTGGGTATGATAACCAAGGGCCAACATTACGGCCCAACAGCAGGTGATATTCTCAATGGAGGCTTTATCGATAAAAGGTATAGCGAGTTTAATTTCTTCATTCTGATAAAACGCTTTCAACAAACTCGTATGGCTATTTATTTTTATGCAGTCAATAATAGTTAAATCAGCATTGCCTGCACCAACTCGCCACGAAAACTTTCTTTCCCCCGGTACAAGAGCGCTGCGCAGATAATTAGAAGAATATACTACCAGATTAGCACTTTTAAACAGTTCTAATTTTTCTGTAGCTTTTAGTTCCATAGAGGCAAAACCATCATCATGGGCATGGCCCAAATTGGTAAAAACACCAATAGTTGGTTTCACCATAGCCTCGATGGGTGCCATCTCACCAGTTTTACTGATACCAGCTTCTATAATAGCTAAATTATGGCGATCATTCATTTGCCAAAGCGAAAGCGGAACGCCCAATTGTGAGTTATAGCTTTTAGGGCTCCTAATAATACGATATTCGGGCAATAAAAGCTGATATAACCACTCTTTCACTATGGTTTTACCGTTACTGCCCGTTATAGCAATTACTGGGTAGTTAAATTGCTTACGATGATGTGCTGCCAATTGTTGAAGTGCCAATAAGGGTTCATTAACCCATAAAATATTGCTTCCAATCAAGTTATTAGGCTCTTCGGCACCTTTTTTCACCACAAAATTCCGAACACCAGCGTTATAGGCCTCTGCTATATAGTGATGCCCATCTCTCCTCCCACTTAAGGCAAAAAACAACGCGTGCGCCTGATCGGTAATTTTTCGGCTGTCATAACAAATAGTGTTAACCCTGGATGTTGGATTGGCCAACTGACTCAAATCTGCCCCGATTATCAATGCTATCTCTTCTATTGTATATGTGCCGCGATTCATTCCTTCTGTTTCTTATATAGCAAGTTTTCTATTTGCCACAAAATTGATGATTTTTCAGGAATACGGCAATTTTTTCCGATTTTAGCTTAATGTATCAGGAGAGCACCAACGGCAAAAAAAAATTCACCAAGCAACAAGGCCAATCAAAAGCAGAGCACTTTTGCGCCTATCAGGAGCGCTGTCAGCAAGAAGTACGCGACAAATTATATAATTGGGGATTGTATCCTAATGAAGTAGAAGAGATTATTGCCGATTTGATTAGCGCTAATTTTCTTAACGAAGAACGTTTTGCAATGGCTTATGTTTCGGGTAAATTCAATATCAAGGGTTGGGGAAAGGTAAAGATCAAACAGGGTTTAAAGCAAAAAAGAATATCACCAAGATTGATAAACGATGCACTGAAAACTATAAATACCGACTCATATACGGAGAAATTATTCTATTTAATAGAAAAAAAAGCAATCTCCTTGCAAGAAAAAGATCCTTTTAAACGAAAAGCAAAACTTGCCCAATATGCGCTTGGCAAGGGTTATGAAAGCGACTTGATTTTTGACTTACTGAAAAACAATAACTTATAAAATAGTTCAGATTATTTTGAAAAATAATTTGGTAGAAATGTAAATCTAGCTATATTTGCATCACCAAAACGAAAAAACAACTTATAAAAAAGTTGAAACAAGCGAAAGTAGCTCAGTTGGTAGAGCGCAACCTTGCCAAGGTTGAGGTCGCGAGTTCGAACCTCGTCTTTCGCTCAAAATCCCTTACAACAAGGGATTTTACGTTTAAAAGACATGTTTTGTTT
>Ga0182736_1000333_pt1 | contig 79841 bp, 82 predicted proteins | sample eDN5th30CKraftBY_FD_128882 | JGI IMG/M metagenome (GOLD analysis project Ga0182736, IMG submission 128882) | Enriched backyard soil microbial communities from Emeryville, California, USA - eDNA 5th pass 30_C Kraft BY (version 2) (version 2) | ecosystem: Environmental > Terrestrial > Soil >... | reverse complement strand
CTGCTGCCGCTCACCCGCGATTCCGCGCTGAAGCTCACCACCGCGCGGTATTACACGCCGTCGGGCCGTTCCGTGCAGGAAGGTGGGATCGAACCGGATATCCGCGTGCCCCAGCTCAGCGATCCTGATGCGGCCAAGCGTCGCATCGTGCTGCGCGAAAGCGATCTGCGCGGGCATCTGGTCAACGAGATCGGGCTGGAGGACAAGGCGCTCGAAGCCGATCGGCTCGACGATCCGCGCTTCCAGCTTACGGCGGAACAGCTCAAGGAACAGGGGGTCGAGGATTTCCAGCTCGACTATGCGCTTCGCACCCTGCGCCGCGCTGGTTCCACCGTCATCGCGCGCAACTAACGCATGGCTACCCTGCTGAAGCCGGCGGAAAGGCTCGCCAGTGGTGATCTCGCGCAGCGTCTGGCGCTGGGCGTTCCCCTGCTGCTGCTGGGCGGCGCATACCTGTCGCAATACGGCTTCGGCCTGTTCCCGTGCGAGATGTGCTGGTGGCAGCGTTACGGGCATTTCGCCGCCGTGATACTTGCGTTCGTGTCCACGGTGGCGCACCCTCGCGCGCTGTGGGTCGCGCTGGCGGCTCTGGCCATCCTGTCGTCCGGCGTGATCGGCGCTTATCACGCCGGGGTCGAATATGGCTGGTGGGAAGGGCTGACTGCCTGCACCAGCAGTGTCGCGTCGAATGGCGGCGATCCTCTGGATGCGATCATGAACGCGCCATTGGTGCGCTGCGACGTTGCGCCGTGGACCATTGCGGGCGTGTCACTGGCGGGGTTCAACGCGGTGATCTCCATCGTGACAGCTGCCGCGATCTTCATTCTGCTCAGGGGCAAACGCGCATGACCAGCCGGGCTTCCATGATCCGCGTCGATCAGGCGGGCGAATATGGCGCCACCCGCATCTACGCCGGGCAACTGGCGGTGATGGGCGATCGTTCGCCCCATAGCAGAGAGATCCGCCACATGGCGGAGCAGGAGGCGGATCACCTTGCCGCCTTCAACGCCGTGATGTCGCAGCGCGGGGTCCGCCCAACGGCGTTGCAGCCGATCTGGTCGGTGGCCGGATATGCGCTGGGCGCGGCGACCGCGCTGATCGGGCCGGAAGCTGCAATGGCCTGCACCGCCGCGGTCGAGGAAGAGATCGACCGCCATTACAGCAAGCAGATCGACGAGCTGGAGCGGGATGGCGACGATCCCGAACTGACGGACATGATCGACCGCTTCCGCGAGGATGAGCGCGCCCACCGCGATGCGGCGCTGGCTGCCGGGGCGGAACGGGCGCCCGCCTATCCCCTGCTCAGCGCGGCGATCAGGCTGGGCTGCCGCGCGGCGATCCGCCTCTCCGAAAGGATTTGACGCGGAACAAGGCGCATGGCCCAAGCGCTTCACTATCGGTTCACGCGGCCGGGCGTTTTATGCACGGCGCGGGCATGAACCGCTTACGGGAACGAACATGAAGAACCTCGCCCTCATCGCCCTCGCACCCCTCTCTCTGGGCCTGATCACCACGCCCGCCGCAGCGCAGGAAGCTGGTAACGAGAAGGTCAATATCGTCGACGTGTTCGGCGAAGACGCCTGCCCACCGTCGACCGATGACGTAATCGTGGTCTGTCGCCGCATGGATGAAGGGGAACGGTATCGCATTCCCGAGGCGCTGAGGCAGAGCAACAGCCCGCAGAATGATTCCTGGACCAACCGGGTCAAGAGTTTCGAGACGGTGGGCAATTTCGGCCCGCTTTCGTGCAGCCCCGTGGGTATGGGCGGCGAACTTGGCTGTACGGCGGAAATGATTGCCGCCGCTTATGAGGAACGGCGCACCGGCTCTGGCGTGCGCGCTTCGGAAATCATTTCCGCCCAGCGCACGGAACGGCTGTCCACCATCGATGCGGAGGCTGCGGCAACGCAGGCCCGGGTGGAGGAGCTTGAGCGGCAATACATGGAACGTGTCGCGCGGGAAGAAGGTCAGGCCACCACCCCGTCCACTACGCCGCAAGTGCCCAAAACGGTCGATCCGCTGGCTATTCCCCCCAGCCCGTAAGATCAGCCGGGTTACTGGGCCGGATAGCGTTCGAACTCCGGCATTTCGCCCAGCTTGGCCATATAGCCCAGCCGGTCCGCGCATTGAATCTGCGCGCCCGGCTGCCATGTTTCGGTGTCGTCCAGCGTGGCCGACTGGATGTCGGCCACCCCGGGCAGAACCTCTTCGTTGAAATAATACAGACCGGTTCCGCAGGTGCCGCAGAAATAGCGTTCCGCCCCGCCGTCTCCATCCCACCGCACGGCCTCACCCTGCGTTACTGCAAAGCTTTCCTTCGGCACCGCCAGCCACGCGACGGCAGGGGCCCCGGCGGAACGCTGGCAATCCTCACAATGGCACAGCGCATGCCGGGTCGGGTCATCTACCCTGGCCTGATAACGTATCGCGCCGCAGCGGCACCCACCTGTCAGCATCGTTCGTCCTCCATCGGATTCGGCGCGAACATAACAGGAACAAATGCACTATACCAGCGAGATATCCGGCGCATCTTCCTGCTTCATGCCCACAACGTGATAGCCTGCATCCACGTGATGCACTTCGCCGGTCACGCCGCTCGACAGGTCGCTCAGCATATAGAGACCCGCGCCGCCGACATCCTCGATGGTGACATTGCGACGCAGTGGCGAATTCAGCTCATTCCATTTCAGGATATAGCGGAAATCGCCGATCCCGCTCGCCGCCAGAGTCTTGATCGGGCCGGCGCTGATCCCGTTCACACGGATGTTTTCCGGGCCCAGATCGTTGGCCAGATACTTCACGCTGGTTTCCAGCGCTGCCTTCGCCACGCCCATCACGTTGTAATGGGGCACGACCTTTTCCGCGCCGTAATAGGTCAGCGTCAGGATCGATCCGCCGCTGCCGTCCGCCTTGGCGTTCATCATCGCGCGCGCGCGATTGGCCACCGCGACCAGTGAATAGGCGGAAATGTTCATCGTCATCAGGAAATTGTCGAGACTGGTGTCGACATACTTCCCGCGCAGCTCGTTCTTGTCGGAAAAGCCGATGGCGTGGACCACGAAATCCAGCGTGTCCCAACGGTCCTTCAGCGTCTTGAAAGCCGTGTCCAGCGCGTCCATCCGCGCCACGTCGCAATCGAAGCAGAAGTCCGAACCGAGCTGTTCCGCCAGCGGCCTGACGCGCTTTTCCAGCGCTTCCCCCTGATAGGAAAAGGCCATTTCGGCCCCATGCTCGCGCAATTTCTGGGCGATACCCCAGGCGAGCGACTTCTCGTTTGCGAGACCCATGATGAGGCCCCGCTTCCCTTTCATCAGAGCGGTCATGCGCTCTCCTTCTTTACTTCAACTGCCCGCGCGCGCGCCCTGTTATCTGCCTGCCCGATCCGATCCTCCTCTTCTTCGGGAGTTTCGGCCAGCGAAGCGTTGAGCTCGGCGCCCATCACCATCCCTAGTCCCACAAGCCAGAAAAAGAAAAGCGCGATCATGAACCCGGCCAGAGAACCATAGGTAAGATCGTAGCTGAACACGCTCCGCAGCAAGGGCGGCAGGGCCAGAGTCACCGCCACCCACCATACCGTGACCAGCAGTACGCCCGGCCATTTCGGATAGCGCCGTTTGCGATAGGCGGCAGGCGTCAGGGTGTAGAACAGCAGGTAGATCGACAGATAGAGCCCCAGCGTGGGCACCAGCCGCGACAGTGACAGGCTGACGACCCAGTCGGTCAGTTCCGGCAGCCATGCGGAAATCACCTGCTGCGCCGCGCCGATCAGGATCTGCGCGATCAGGCTCAGCATCAGCAGGAAAACCGATGCAATGATGATCCCGGTCGAAAACAGGCGGTATTTCCAGAACGCGTGGGTCGCCCGAGTGCCATAGGCGCGGCGCAGGATATCGCGGATCGTTTCCACCAGGCTGCCCACGGTCCACAGGCCGAACAGGCCGCCCACCCACAACAGCCAGCCGCTGCGCGCCTCGATCACGCTGCGCGCCACCGGGGCGATCACTTCCGCCACCACCGGGGGCAGCGCCAGCAACACCGCATCGACCATCGCCGCGCGTTCCCCCTCCTCACCGATCAGGGAGAAGGCGGCAGCGCCGGTGATGAAGAACGGGAAGATCGTCAGCACGGCCATATAGGCCAGGTTGCCGGCGTGGATGAAGCCATCGTTGAAAGTGCCGACGAACACCCGCCGCAACACTTCGCGGGTCCGGCTGCCCGGCTGTGCCGCGCGTGCGACGTGGCCGGGAAGGCCCGCCTTATGCTTCAGCGCCTCCTTGCGCCGCGCTTCCGGCGAAAGGTCGGCCACAGGGGGGCCAGTGCGATCGTGGTCCGAGATGCCGGGTGCCATCCGCGTCTTCCTAACCCATTGAACCCGCTTGTCGAGCAGCGAAGGGCTTTAACCCTTCGTCATTCCCGCGCAGGCGGGAATCCAGCGCATCAATATGAAGCCGCGCAGCGACTACATGGATCCCCTGCACGGGGATGACGAGACGGGAATCAAACCCCCAGTCGGCTGCGCGGATTGCTACCGTCGCTCCAGCCTTCCAGTCGTTCGGCCAGATCGGCCAGATCGCCGGGCAACTCTATCTCCAGCGTCACCAGCTGGTCGCCGCGCCCGCCGTTTTTCTTCGAAAAGCCCTTGCCCTTCAGTCGCAGCACTTTGCCCGATCCCGATCCGGGCGCGACTGTCAGCATGACGGGGCCGTCCACTGTCGGCACTTTGACCTTCGCCCCGCGCACCGCCTCGTCCAGCGTGATCGGCAGTTCCAGCCGCACGTCGTCCCCATCGCGGGTGAAGAATGCGTGCGGTTCTATCTCCACGCTGACCAGTGCGTCACCCGCGCCGCCCGGGCCGGGCTGGCCCTTGCCTTTCAGCCGCATCTGGGTGCCGTTTTCCACCCCGGCGGGCAGCTTCAGGTCAATAGTTCTGCCGTCGCCCAGCGTGATGCGCTGCGGGGCCAGTGCGGCCGCATCGACGAATGGTACTTTCAGCCGATAGCTCACGTTGCCGCCGCGCTGGGGCGGTGCCTGCCGCCTGCCGCCGAAGCCGCCGGATGCACCGCCGAAACCGGCGCCCGGTCCGCCACGGCCGAACAGCCCTTCGAAAATGTCGCCCAGATCGACGTTGTCGCCGCCCATTCCTTCGAAATCGCGCGCGGAAAAGCCGCCGGGGCCCGCGCCACCGCGAAATCCCCCGCCGCCTCCGCCGAAACCGCCGCCACCGAAAGGCATGGCCGGGTTGCCGTCGGCGTCGATCTCGCCCCGGTCGAACCGGGCGCGCTTGTCGCTGTCGGACAGCAGGTCATAAGCCCGCGTTACATCGGAAAATCGCTCCGCCGCTTTCGGATTGTCCTTGTTGCGGTCTGGATGCAGTTCCTTGGCCAGCTTGCGATAGGCGCTCTTGATGTCCTTCTCGCTCGCGGTGCGCGCCACGCCAAGGGTTGCATAGGGATCGGCTGCCATGGCGTGTTAGCTAGGCAGAACAGTGCGGCGGCGCAAGCGCCGGGCTTTCCTATGAAGCGCCAAAGGAATAGCAGCACGGCGATGATGCACGGGCCAGCCTCTCTGCCGAACGGCAAGGTGACACCTGCCCACCAAGGTGGCGCCAGGGTGGCATCAAGGTGCCGCCAAGGTGACATTCGCCTCTGGACCGTGTCACATGTGTCAACACCCGTCACTTTGCACAGGCTTCCCCATGCACCCTGATCGCGACGCGATTCCCGATTCCAATCCCTTCGCGCTGTTCGATGCGTGGCTGGCGGAAGCTTACGTTGGGGAACCGAACGACGCCAACGCGATGGCGCTCGCCACTGCCACGCCGGATGGCGCGCCTTCGGTGCGTATGGTGCTGTTGAAGGGGCACGGGCCGGATGGCTTCGTGTTCTACACCAATGCCGAAAGCCGCAAGGGGGGGGAGATTCGCGCCAATCCCCGCGCGGCGCTGCTGTTCCACTGGAAATCGCTGCGCCGTCAGGTCCGCATCGAAGGCCCGCTGGAAGAAGTGGGCGCGGACATGGCCGATGCCTACTTCGCTTCCCGCCATCCCGAATCCCGGCTCGGCTCTGCCGCATCGGACCAGTCGCGCCCGCTCGATTCGCGGACGACTTACCTGGATCGGGTAGCGGCCTTGCGGGTCAAACACGGGGACAACGTGCCGCGCCCGCCGCATTGGACCGGTTTCCGCCTCGCACCCGAACGGATGGAATTCTGGATGGACCGCGACCATCGCCTGCATGAAAGGCGGCTGTTCGTCCGCTCCGGCGATCATTGGTCCAGCACGATGCTCTATCCCTGATGGCTAGCCGCGCCAGCCTCACGCGCAGCGCCGCGCTCGCCTCGCTTGCGATGGCGCTGTTTCTTGGCGTGCTGAAGGGCTGGGCGGTCTGGCAAACCTCGTCCACGGCGATGCTCGGCAGTCTGGCAGACACCGGGCTGGACTTCGTGGCCAGCTTCGCGACCCTGGTCGGCGTGTGGATCGCCGCCCGCCCGGCGGACGAAACGCACCGCTTCGGCCACGGCAAGGCAGAGGCGCTGGCGGCCATGGCGCAGGTCATGCTGATCGTGCTGTCGGGCGGGGCTATCGCCTATCGCGCGGTGCAGCATCTGGCGGACGGCGGGCAGACGCAGGCGGCGGGTGAAGGCATTGCCGTGTCAGCCGTGGCAATAGCCGCCACGCTGACCCTGCTGGCGTGGCAGCGGCATGTGATTCGCCAGACCGGCAGCATCGCCATTCGCACCGATAACCTGCATTACAAGTCCGATCTCCTGCTCAATCTGGCGGTGATCGCGGCGCTGGTGTTCGACCAGCATCTCGGCTTCACCGGGGCCGATCCGCTGTTCGGACTCGCCATTGCGGGCTGGCTGTTGTGGGGCGCATGGCGCGCCTCCGCCGATGCGGTGGAACAGCTGATGGACCACGAATGGCCAGAGGATAAGCGGCTGCGCCTGATCGAAGTCGCAGCCCGGCAGCCCGGCATATCCCGCCTGCACGATCTGCGAACGCGCACCAGCGGCGATCGCGACTTTGCCCAGCTTCATGTCGATCTGCCCCCGGCGATGAGCGTGGCGGAAGCCCACGCAATCACCGAACAGCTGGAACGCAGCCTGCATGAAGAGTTCCCGGATCTGGAACTGCTGATCCACATCGACCCGGAAGGGCATGTGGACGAACCGGGCAACCCCTTGGTCGAAACCGACCAGTTCGCCCGGTTGGAGGACAATTCATGAGCCGTCTCTCCATCCCCTACTGGCATGTCGATGCCTTCGCCGACCGGCCCTTTGCCGGTAATCAGGCGGCCGTCATGCCGCTGACGGAATGGCTGCCCGATCAGGTGTTGCAGGCCATCGCGGAGGAGAACAACTTCGCCGAAACCGCCTTCGTCGTTCCGGATGCGGGCGGTGAGGCACAGTGGGAACTGCGCTGGTTCACCCCCGCCTGCGAAATACGCCTGTGCGGACATGCCACGCTGGCCAGCGGCCATGTGCTGCTTGCAACTCAAAACAGTGACAGGGTCATGTTCCGCACACGCAAGGCAGGTCTGCTGGAAGTGCGGCGCATGGCGGGCGGCGGCTATGAACTCGCTCTTCCCGCTATCCCCACAACACCCGGCGAATGGTTGGAAGCCGGGGCGCTGATCGGTGGCAACCCGCAGGAAATCTGGCGCAGCAATGACCGCTACAGCGTGTTCCTGTTCGCCAGCGAAGCGGAGGTGCGCGACCTCAGGCCGGACATGAAGGGACTCGCCGCGCTGGGTGATGATCAGTTCATCTGCACCGCGCCGGGTAACGCGACGGATGTCGTCAGCCGTGTCTTCGTGCCGGGCGCTGGCGTGGATGAAGATAGCGTAACCGGATCGGCCCACGCCGTGCTGGGGCCGTTCTGGGCCGCGCGTCTCGGGCGCGATCGCTTTACCGCGCATCAGGCATCGGCGCGGGGCGGCGATCTGGCTTGCCGGCTGGATGGCGACAGGGTCTGGCTCGGCGGGGAATGTGTGACGGTGGTCGAGGGGACGTTCTACGCAGAAGTATAGAGCGCGACGACTTCGGCCAGAGCATCGACCAGCGCCGCCCGGTCATCCTCGTCAGTCTTGCCCAGGCGGACCACGACCAGCCGCTGTGCCGGGGCGACCACTATGTACTGGCCCAGATGACCCACCGCTGCGAATGCGCTCTCTGGCCCGCGATCCGCGAACAGCACGTCGCGGCCGCTTTCGGTCGGGCGGTTGAGCCACAACATCGCGCCGTAATCGTCTGCGCGCGGGCTGGGGCGGGTCATGAACTCGATCCACCCGCGCGGCACGATCTGCGCGCCGCCCACAGATCCCTTGTGGCGCAGAAACTCGCCAAAGCGTGCCCAGTCGCGCGCATTGGCCCAGATCGCCGATCCGCCCATCAGCGTGCCCGCCGCGTCGTATTCGCCGATCAGCGATTCCATCTTCAGCGGTACCGCCACCCGCGAATGGAGGAACTCCGCCATTGCCCGTTGGCGCGCGGCGGCATTCGCGTTCGGCGCGATGATCCGCGTGGCCGCATCCGCCAGAATCAGCGCATCGGGCGTCGAATAGGCAAAGGTGCTGCCCGGCTCATGCGCCAGCGGCTGCGCCTCGGCCCATGCGGCCATGTCGTCGCGCCCGTCCAGGAACATCATCCGCACTTCGCCAGAGGTATAGACCGGCTCCGCCTTCTCTTCGTGCCGCAAGCCCGATCGCATCTGCAGCAACTGGCGCACGGTGATCTCACCGCGCGGATCGCCCGCCCGCTGCCAGCGCGGGATCGGCGGCGAATCGTCCAGCCGCAGCCGCCCCTCCGCCACCAGCAGCCCGATCAACGTGGCGGTCACCGTCTTTGACATCGACCAGCCGATGAACCGCGTGTCCGGCCCGTAACCCTCCGAATATCGTTCGGCCGCGACTTCGCCCGCGTGCATCACGATCACCGCGCGGGTTTCCCCGATATCCTCGCGGGTAAACAGCGCATCCACCGCGCGCGCCAGCTTCTCCCGGTCCACTCCCGGCTTTGCCGCGACAGCTTCCATCGCCGCAGCCGGAACTGGCGGCGGCCCTTCGGGCGCGGCCTCTCCGCAGCCGAGCAGGAGCAGGGCTGGCAGCAGGGCAACGGGCAAGCTAGGGGGGGTGAAGCGCGGCATTGGCGCGCACCTATTCCTTCAGGCACCGGGCGATGGCAACCGCAAAGAACAGGACGACACCCCGCCGTCGTATATGGCCCAGCGTGGCGCTGGCGCTCATCGTGCTGGGCGGCGCGCTGGGATGGTATTACCGTGATCCCATCGCGGGCTACACTACGGTCGGCACCGCCTATGGTGCGCGCACTGCGTGTTCGTGCCGCTATGTCGCGGGGCGGGAGATTGGTGACTGCAAGAAGGATTTCGAACCCGGCATGGCGCTCGTATTCCTGAGCGATGATGACGAGGCGAAGGCCGTCACCGCCCGGGTGCCGCTGCTGGCCAGCGCCACGGCCCGTTATCGCGAGGGTTTCGGCTGCGTACTCGATCCGTGGGACGAATAGCTCAGGCGGGTTCTGTGCTGTCGATCCAGCCGCCGCCCACCACCCGGTCCCCGGCATAGATCACTGCCGCCTGCCCCGGCGCAACGCCGTATTCAGGCTCCACGAAACGAATAGTCGCAGGCCGCCCTTCGCCCAGCGGGCCATCCAGCACGACCGTCACCGGCTTCGCCATCGATCGGACCCTTGCTGTCAGCGGAGCGTCGGGGAGTGGCCCGATCCGGTTGGTTTCCAGCAAACGCGCGGCGCCGACCGCAAGCAGGCGCCGCGGGCCGACGCGTACTTCCGCTGCTTCCGCATCCAGACCCACGACGTAAAGCGGTTCCGCCTGTCCGCCGATCTCCAGCCCGCGCCGCTGCCCTACGGTATAGTGGATCACACCGGCATGGTCGCCCAGCGCCTCGCCTGTTTCGGCATGGACGATACGCCCCGCTTGCGCGCCGTCGGGCCGCAGTGATCGCACCACGCGGGCATAGTCGCCATCGGGAACGAAACAGATGTCCTGACTGTCGGGCTTGCCCGCCACGCGGAGGCCGAATTCCTCCGCGATCCGCCGCACTTCGGCCTTGGGCATGCCGCCCAGTGGGAAGCGCAGGTAATCCAGCTGCTCCTCAGTCGTGGCGAACAGGAAGTATGACTGGTCGCGCGCCGGGTCGATGGCCTTGTGAAGTTCCGGACCGCCAGCGCCCGCAACGCGCCGCACATAGTGGCCGGTGGCCAGGCAATCCGCCCCCAGTTCCCGCGCCATGTGCAGCAGATCGGTGAACTTCGGCCCCATGTTGCAGCGAACGCAGGGAATGGGCGTGCGCCCGGCAAGGTAGTCGTCTGCAAAACGTTCGACCACATCTTCACGGAACGCGCTCTCGTGATCGAACACATAGTGCGCGATGCCCAGACGGTCAGCCACCGCGCGCGCATCGCGGATGTCGTCACCCGCGCAGCATGCGCCCTTGCGTCCTGTCGCCGCGCCATAATCGTAAAGCTGCAACGTGACGCCGATGGTCTCCGCGCCGCTCGCCGCCGCCAGCGCCGCGACGACGGAACTGTCCACCCCGCCCGACATCGCCACGACGATACGGCTCGCCGCAGGGGGGCGAGGCAGGTCGAACAACGTGGCGCGTTCCGTCTGGGCTATCGTGGTGGTGGGCATTTCGCGCGCCCTTACACCCGCAGGGGGCCAAGGGGCAAATCCGCAGGCTAACGCGAGGTAAACCGCCAGTTTACCTGATCTTGACCACTCCCGTTTAGTTCAAGCCCATGTTCGAAGGAAAACCACCTCGGCAGGGCGATGCCCGGGCTCTCGGCAGTGAGGGCGGAGAGGGGGAGTTCCTGCGTGAACTGACCTGGGCCGATCTGGTCGCGCGCCTGCAGCTTTCGCGGGGACGCATCGGTCAGGCGCCGGACGATGTCGAAGCAAGTTTTGATTCGGGTAGCGCGGGGCGGATTGTCGCTGACCTCAATGGTAAGCGTCCTGTTAACCTTGAAGATTCAGGCATTGGCAAAGTCGGGCAAGGCACACCGGGGGATGGAATAATAAAGGGTGCCGGCGATGGCGTCGTGCCGGGCCTGCGAGGAAGTAAATGATCGAGAACCAGAAAATCCGCCCGGCCCAGGTCATCGGCCCGCTCGGAGAGCCGCTGACTATCGCAGACCTGCCGTCGCCCGCGACGAAGCGCTGGGTCGTGCGTCGCAAGGCCGAAGTGGTCGCTGCCGTCAATGGTGGCCTGCTGACCATCGACGAGGTTCTGGAGCGGTATAATCTGACTCTTGAGGAATTCGCGGGCTGGCAGCGCGCGGTGGATCGTTCGGGGATGCAGGGCCTGCGGGTCACCCGTATCCAGCACTATCGCGACCTCTACGAACGCCAGCTCAAATACTGAGCGGCTCAGGCGCGAAACCTCAATTTACTTGGCCTCCGGCGTCTTAAGGCGCAACATTCCTCCTCCCGATGGCGCTGCCGCGGGGAACGCATCCGGCCGCTCGCCGTTTCAAAGGCGCGCTGCAGGATGCGCCAACAGGAGGAACGGCTTTATGGGATGGATCATCGCGCTAATCGTCGGCGGCGTCGCAGGCTGGCTGGCCAGCATGGTCATGAACCGTGACGCATCCATGGGTATCTTCTGGAATATCGTGGTTGGCATCATCGGTTCGCTGATCGGCAATCTGCTGGCAGGGCCGCTGCTCGGCATTTCCACGTCTGTGCAGGAATTTTCGCTCGCCGGCCTGCTCGTAGCGGTGGTCGGGGCGATCGTACTGCTCGCCATCGTCAATCTGGTCCAGCGTGGACGGGTTCGCTAAGCCCGAATTCGCTTCAGAGACAATTTAATACAAGTGAAGGCGGGGCCGGGCGAAAGTTCGGTCCCGCCTTGTTTTTGCGCTTGGTATTACTGCCATGCGGGCATGATACCGCAGGTGCGGCAAAGTTGCCGCGTTGCGGTCAGGATCGGGCACGGCTATGCGGCAACAACGAACGCCTGCAACGCATGTGCGGTGCAGGCAAACGTGATATGGTCTCTGCCGTAGAGAGGTCGGGCCGAGGCGATGAGGCGATCCGCGCATGAACTACGAAACCACAGTGGCTGACCTGAGCGGCACCGAAGACGTGTCGGATGAACTCGGTGCTGTAGACGGCCGCGCCCGGCGGCGGCGAATGCTCGTCATCGCCATAGTGATTCTCGCGCTGCTTGCGGGTGGCTCCCTGCTTTACTTCGGGCGAGGTGAAGAATCGGCCTTTCCTGCCCCGGAAGGGGATCAGGTGCCGACCGTTTCCATCATCGCGCCGGGCAGGGCCACCGTGCAGGGCGCAATCAGCGCCACCGGATCGCTGGCTGCGCGACGTGAGATCGCTGTCGGCGTCGTCGGCGACGGTGGCCGGGTCGTTTCCGTTCCGGTCGAGGCGGGCGACTGGGTCCGCGCCGGTCAGGTGCTGGCCGTTATCGACCGTTCGGTGCAGAGCCAGCAAGCGTTGAGTTCAGCCGCGCAGATCGATGTTGCCAAGGCTGATGCCGATCTCGCGCAGTCCAATCTGGACCGGGCGCTGCAACTGGTCGACCGTGGTTTCATTTCCAAGGCTGATGTGGATCGGCTGACCGCCACCCGCGATGCTGCCGTGGCGCGCGTGAAAGTGGCGGAAGCACAATATCGAGAACTGCTGGCCCGCAACGCGCGGCTTAATATCGTCGCTCCGGTCGCCGGGCTCATTCTCGAACGCAATGTCGAAGTGGGGCAGGTTCTGGGCGCAGGCGCCACTGCTCCGTTTACCATGGCCCAGGGCGGCGAGATGGAACTGCTCGCAGCGATGAACGAGGATGATTTGGCGGCGGTTTCCGTCGGCACCACGGCAACCATCGTCCCCGTTGGCAGCGACAAGAGCTTTGTGGGCCGCATCTGGCAGCTTCCGCAGGTGATCGATCCGCAGACCCGGCAAGGGTCCGCGCGGATACTGCTTCCCTACGATCCGGCGTTGCGCCCCGGCGGCTTCGCATCGGCGGAGATCGCCCGTGGCGCCATCGTGGCCCCGCGGCTTCCGGAAAGCGCGATCCAATCCGACGAGAAGGGCAGCTATGTCTATGTCGTCAACAAGGATAACCGGGTGGAACGGCGCAACGTCAGGACCGGCATCGTGACGGAAGAAGGTATTGCCGTCGTCGCCGGTCTGGATGGAAGCGAGAACGTGATTGCCCGTGCAGGCGGCTTCCTGAACGAAGGCGACCGCGTGAAGCCGGTCCGCATGACCGGAGCCGGAACGGAGCAGGCTGCCAACCAATGAACCTGCGTTACATTTCCGCGTGGTCGATCCGTAACCCGATCGTTCCGATCGTCATCTTCATCGGATTGACGCTGGCGGGGCTTGTCTCGTTCAGCGGAATGGACGTCAACGACAGCCCTGATATCGATTTCCCGGCGGTCAACGTCACGATCAGCCAGCCCGGCGCCTCGCCGACGGAGATCGAGACGCAGATCACGCAGAAGGTCGAAGCCGCCGTCAGGTCGGTGAATGGGGTGGACGAGATTCAGTCCACTGCGCGCGAAGGCAGCAGCAATACCTCCGTTCAGTTCCAGATCGGCGTGGATTCGAACCAGGCCGTTAACGACGTAAAGAACGCCGTCGACCAGATTCGCGGTGATCTGCCTGACGGTATTCTGGAACCGCGCGTCAGCAAGATCGAAGTCGGCGGCAATGGCCCGATCGGCTATTTCGCGGTGTCGGCCGATGACATGACGATGGAACAGCTCAGCTGGTTCATCGACGACACGATCGCGCGCCGCCTGCTGTCGATCGAAGGCATGGCCTCTGTCGGCCGCTCAGGCGGTGTAGACCGCGAAATCCGGGTGGTGCTGGACCCGGCGCGGATGCAGTCGCTGGGCGTCACCGCAAGCCAGATCAACACGGCGCTGAGGCAGGTGAACACGGACGCGGCGGGCGGCGCGGCGGAGATTGCCGGTTCGCGCCAGTCTGTTCGCGTGCTTGGCAACGCGGACACCGCGCTGCAGCTTTCGAACACCCGCATCAGCCTCGGCAGCGGGCGCACGATCAGGCTGGATCAGGTCGCCAATGTCTATGACGGCTTCTCGGAACAGACGTCCATTGCCAAGCTAAATGGCCGCCAGGTCGTCACCTTCGGCATAGAGCGCGCTAAGGGCGCTTCGGACGTTACCGTCTATGACGCTGCCATTGAGGAAATGAAGTCCATCGAAGCGGATAATCCGGGCATCCGCTTCACCCAGCTTTTCACCAACGTGGACTATACGAAGGAGCAATACGAAAGCTCCATCGCCGCGCTGGTTGAAGGGGCCATCCTGGCCGTTATCGTGGTGTTCCTGTTCCTGCGGGACTGGCGCGCAACGGTGATTGCGGCGCTGGCCATCCCGCTGTCTGCGATACCGACGTTCTGGTTCATGGACATGCTGGGCTTCACGCTCAACCAGATGACCCTGCTGGCGCTCAGCCTCGTCGCGGGCGTCCTGGTGGACGACGCGATCGTTGAGATCGAGAATATCGTGCGCCACATGCGTATGGGCAAAAGCGCCTATCAGGCATCGATCGACGCGGCTGACGAAATCGGCCTGGCTGTTGTGGCCACCAGCCTTTCGATCGTCGCCGTGTTCCTTCCGGTGGGTCTGATGCCGGGCATTTCGGGCCAGTTCTTCAAGAACTTCGGCCTCACCGTGGTCGCGGCGGTGCTGCTCAGCCTTGCGGTGGCGCGGATGATCACGCCGATGATTGCTGCCTATTTCCTTCAGGCCAAAGGGCATGCCACCCATGGCGAAGGGCGGATGATGGACCGCTATATGGCGCTCCTCCGCTGGACGCTGGACACGCGCAAGGTTAATGAATTCCGCACGCGGCATGACCGGCCCGATGTGGAGCGTTGGTGGTATCTCCCGCTCGAATTCCTGTTCACAGTGTTTATCGTCGGCCTGCCGTTGTTCCTTATTGTCAGCCCTGACTCGTTCGGGCTGGGTGATCTGGGCAGCACGATCGTGCTCGCGATCGCGTTCGCCTTGGGCGTGGCGATGTGGCTGGTCCTGCGCGCGTTTGTGTCCGTGTCGTCCCAAGGGTTCGGCAAGTGGCATGTGTACAAGGTGCGGGGCCGTTTCCGCGATCATCGGTTCTGGATGTTCCTTGGGGGCATCGGTGCTCTCGCCCTGACAGTTGCGTTGCTGATGAACTTGCCCCAGCAGTTCCAGCCGACGACGGACGAGGATACCAGCCGCCTGAATGTCGAGATGGTGCCCGGCACCACTATCGAACAGACGGAGGTGGTTTCTTCTCAGGTTGCGCGCATCATGGAAAAGCAGCCTGAAGTCGGGCGTATTCTGGAGCGGATCAGCGAAGGATCCGCCAACCATTTCATCGTGCTGAATGCAGACCGCAAGGTGACCAGCCAGGAATTCGAACGGCGCGTACTGCCCGAACTGCACGAGATCGCTGACGCGCGTATCAGTTTCTCGTCGCAATCGGGCGGCGGCGGCACGGGCCGGGACATCTCGGTCATGCTCAACGGTTCCAATCCTGAACTGCTGCAGTCGACCGCGCAGACGCTGGCCGAACAGATGCAGGGCGTGCCCGGCGTAGTCGCTCCGCGTATCGCCGCGGACCTTCAGCGCCCGGAACTGATCATTGTCCCCCGGCTCGATCTGGCGGCGCAGCTTGGCGTCACGACTTCTGCGCTCAGCCAGGCCATTCGTATCGCCACCTTGGGCGAGATCGATCAGAATGCCGCCAAGTTCTCGCTAAGCGACCGTCAGGTGCCGATCCGTGTGGTACTGCCCAAGGAATCGCGGCGTGATCTCTCCACTATCGAAAATCTGCCGGTGCAGACTTCGGCAGGTGGATCGGTCCCGCTTAGCCGTGTGGCGGAAATTCGCTTCGGTGCGGGGCCGACACAGATCCAGCGTTTCAACCAATCGCGCCGTATCTTCGTCGGTGCCGATCTTGCGCCCGGCCAGCTGAAAGGGCCGGTGCAGGACGCCATCAACAAGCTGCCGATCATGGAAAATCTCCCCGCAGGCGTATCGAATGCCCCCGTGGGTGACGAGAAGTGGCAGCAGGAGCTGATCCAGAACTTCGTCGTCGCGGTGGTCAGCGGTATCCTGCTGGTCTTCGCTGTGCTGGTGCTGCTCTATCGGCGCTTTGTCTCGCCGCTGGTCAACATGACCTCGCTTCTGCTTGCGCCCTTAGGCGGGCTCTTGGCGCTGGTCCTCATTGGGGTGGTGCGAACGGGCCAGCCAGAGCCGGTTTCCATCGCGGTTTATATCGGCCTTCTGATGTTGCTGGGCATCGTCGCCAAGAACTCGATCCTTCTCATCGACTTCGCGCTGGAGGAGATGGAAAGCGGCGTTCCGAAGAAGGCCGCGATCATCGATGCCGGGCACAAGCGCGCGCAGCCCATTTTGATGACCACCGTGGCGATGACGGCGGGTATGGTCCCCACCGCAATCTCTATTTCCGGGGATGCCGCGTGGCGTGCGCCGATGGGTTATACGGTCATCGGCGGCCTGCTGCTGTCGACGCTGCTGACGCTGGTGATCGTGCCGGCGGGGTTCAGTCTGGCCGATGGCCTTGAAAAGCGGCTTGGCCCGTGGCTGCGGCAGCGGATGCTGACTTACCGTCCCGAAGATTCCCATGCCGACCGGGCGCGGGCTCATCCCGCAGAATAAGCAGCCAGGCCCTCCCGAGGGCCAGTCGCAACCGCAGGTGCCAGCCTTGCGGGCAGGCACCACGGTGGATCAGGCGCGCAGGATGCGGCTGATCGCCAGTGCGTTGCTGGTGCTGATGGCGGCAGTGTTCATCGTCGCCCGGCGGTTTGAAGGCGTGCATCCGGCGGTCGGCTATGTCGTTGCCTTTGCCGAAGCGGCGATGGTTGGCGGCCTGGCGGATTGGTTCGCCGTAACGGCCCTGTTCCGCCATCCCTTGGGCCTGCCGATCCCTCACACGGCTATCATCCCTGCGAACAAGGACCGCATCGCCGATACGATGGCGGGCTTCCTGCGCGACAATTTCCTAACCCCGACCGTCGTGGCCCGCCGGATGCGCGACATGAACCTCGCGCGCGCGGCCGGAGACTTCCTGGCCGAACCGCGAATGGGCGGGCAGAGCCGCGTGCGGGAAGGGGCAGCCAGCCTGCTGGCGGAACTGCTCGAATCGCTCGACCCGGAACGGCTGGGCACTCAGGTGAAGGCCGGGCTGGCGCGGCAGGCGGAACGGATCGAGGTTTCGCCTATGCTGGGCGGAGCGCTGGATGCGGCGATCGCAGAGGGTCGCCACCGCCCGCTGCTCGATTCGCTGATCCGCTGGACCGGTGTTACGCTGGAAAAGAACGAGGATATGGTGCGCGACGTGATCCATTCGCGCGCCAACGCGGTGCTGCGCTGGACGGGCCTGGACGAGCGCCTGGCCAATTCCGTGCTCGACGGTCTTTACCGACTGCTGGCCGAAGTACTGGTCGATCCCGCGCATCCCTTGCGCAAGACAATCGAGGAAGGGCTGGAGAAGCTTGCTCATGACCTTGCCCACGATCCTGAAATGCGCGCCAGAGTAGAGTCGGCCAAGCGCGAGATACTCGCCAACCCGGCAGTGGGTGACTGGTGGATGGGTATTTGGGAAAAGCTGCGCCATTCGCTGATCGACATGTCGCGCAATCCGGACAAGGCCTTCGCCGGTCAGCTTGGCGCCAGTCTGGCGGAGCTTGGCCGCGCCCTTCAGCAAGACCCGGCACTGCAATGGCAGGTCAACCGGTTCGCCCGTCGAACCGCTGTGGGCATTGCAACGCGATATGGCTCGCAGATCGTGCAACTGGTGTCGGAAACGGTGCGCCGGTGGGATGCGCGGACGGTGACTGGCCGGATCGAACGTGCGGTGGGGCGCGACCTGCAGTTTATTCGCATCAACGGCACGCTGGTGGGCGGCCTTGTCGGGATGGCGATCCACGCTCTATCGCAGTGGCTATGACCGATGGAATGAATGCACCGCTGCTGGTGACGGAGCGGCTGGAACTGTCACTGCCGCACAAGGACGACGTCTGGGCGATGCACGCGATCGCCTCTCACCCGGAAACCGGCCGTTTTCTCGGTTCGTCCAGCGACAGAACAGATCATTTCATGCGCTTTTCGCGCAGCGCCGGGTCGTGGCTGCTCTATGGTTATGGCAGCTTCATGGTGCGTGAGCGGGGCAGCGATGAACTGATCGGAAGCTGCGGCGTGTTCCACACCTACCGCGGCCTGGGCGTCGATTTCGACGACAAGCCCGAAGCAGGCTGGATTCTGCGTCATGACCGCGGTGGCAGAGGGCTGGCGTCAGAAGCGATGACGGCGGTGCTGGCGTGGTTCGAGCAAGAGCACGGCTCGCAACCCATCGTTTGCCTGATCGCAGAGGGGAACGGGGCCTCGCTCGCCCTCGCCGGGAAGCTGGGTTTCACGCCGATGCGCAGCGCGATGATGCCCGATAGAGAAGCGGCCCGGCTGCTGGAACGCAAACCGGGCCGCTAGAAGCCATTATCCGCAAGAACGCGATCAGCGCCGTCCGCCGCCACCCATCGGTGGGCCGAGGAACATCGGCGAACCCATCCAGTAGCTGGCGATAGCCTGCCCGCTGGCGTCCTTGGCGGGCGCGAAGGTGGCGTTCTCCATCAGCAGATCGCAGATTTTCTTGTTCAGCGCCTCGCTCAGCGAAGGGGAGAAGATGTGGCAGGCGGTGGGCTTGCCATCCGCACCCACCATCATGCGCACCTGATTACCCCCGCCGGCGAACTTGCTGAACTCGCTGAAAGGGATGGTCCCGCTGGGCAGCCAGCCGGGCGCAGGCGGTGCGATGACTGAGGACGATAGGGTCTTGTGCTTTTCGGCGTCCAGCCCCCACGAGGTTAGGAGATCATCCGTACAGGTCTGCAACGCCCCGACTGGCGCATCGAGCGCGCCTGTGCTCACTCGCACCGGCTTGGTCAGGCCACTGGTGACAGCGAAGCCGGTCAGCCCCTTTGCCAGATTTTTCTCACCCGTCCTGTCGTATGGTGGAGGGGGCCCGAAACCTCCTCCGCCTGCCGGTGGCGAAAGCATCACGTTATCCAGCCGCAGGTATTGCTGGCCGCCGTCGATCTGTGATCGTGAATAGCGCGATTTGCGTTCGGACTGGTTAGGCAGGAACTGCCATCCCAGTTCTGTGGAGCCCCGAAAAGTGCGGAGAGAGTCGCCGATCACGATCACTTGCGTGTCCGCCCCCGGCTGCACCCGTTGCAGGATGAAGGTTATTTCTTCCTGCCCGTTGCTGAACGATCGGACGAGACGGCAATAGTCGTCTCCGTAATCGGCAGCCCAGACACTGCTTGGTGTGAATTCGGCGGCCTCTTGTGCCTGTGCCGCGGGCGAAATCAGCAGCGCTGCGGCTGCCGTCCAGCAACTCACTTTCCTCATAGTTATCCTCCAACTCCCGCGGAGGATGCTATTGCAGCGGTCTGACGCGGGCAAGGGGCGGCCCCGCCTTGCGACAAACCGCTACAAACAGTTGTTTCCTGGCTGCCCGGCCTGGGCGGGAACGATCAGAGCTTAGCCGTCAGGTCCGGTACGATTTCGAACAGGTCACCGACCAGTCCCAGGTCCGCGATCTGGAAGATCGGGGCGTCAGGATCCTTGTTGATGGCGACGATGGTCTTGGCATCCTTCATGCCCGCAAGGTGCTGGATCGCGCCCGAAATACCAATGGCGATATAAAGTTCGGGGGCCACGATCTTGCCGGTCTGGCCGACCTGATAGTCGTTCGAGATATAGCCAGCGTCCACCGCCGCCCGGCTCGCGCCGATGGCTGCCCCCAGCTTGTCCGCCAGCGGCAGCAGCACCTGCTCGAACGTCGCCGAATCTTTCAGTGCGCGGCCGCCGGATACGACGATTTTCGCACTGGTCAGTTCGGGGCGCTCGCTTTTGGTGGCTTCCAGCGAAACGAAGGTGGAAAGGCCCGCATCGCCCGGCCCGGCCACTTCCTCGACACTGGCCGAACCACCTTCGGCGGCAGCACGGTCGAACGCCGTGCCGCGCACTGTCAGCACCAGTTTGGCATCGGTGCTTTCAACGGTGGCGATGGCGTTGCCCGCATAGATTGGCCGGGTAAAAGTGCGCTCGCCTTCGATGCCGATCACTTCGGAGATCTGCATGACATCGAGCAGCGCGGCCACGCGCGGGGCCACGTTCTTGCCAGTGGTGGTGGCTGGTGCGACGAAGGCGTCGTAATCCGCCATGATCGCGGCGGCGAGCGGCGCGACGTTTTCCGGCAGCGCATGGGCATAGGCGGGATCGGCGGCGAGGAGGACCTTCTCTACGCCCGTGATCTTCGCGGCGGCATCGGCCGCAGCCTTCGCATCCGCGCCTTCCCCGGTCACGAGCGCGTGGACCGCGCCCAGTTTACCGGCGGCAGTGACGGCGGCCAGCGTCGCGTCCTTTACCGCGCCGCCTTCATGTTCGACGAGAACCAGCGCGGTCATGCCACCACTCCCAGAGTCTTGAGCTGCGCCACCAGTTCGTCAACCGAACCTACGACCTTGCCAGCCTGCCGCGCGGCAGGCTCTGACACTTTCAGCGTCTTCAGGCGCGGCGCCACGTCCACGCCGTAATCCGCCGGGGCCTTGGTCGCGAGCGGCTTGCTGCGCGCTTTCATGATGTTGGGCAGCGACGCATAGCGCGGTTCGTTGAGGCGCAGGTCGCTGGTGACGATGGCCGGCAGCGCAAGCCGCACGGTTTCCAGCCCGCCGTCGATTTCGCGCGTCACGGTCACGTGATCGCCTTCGACCTCAACCTTGCTGGCGAAAGTGCCCTGAGGGCGCGCGGTCAGCGCAGCGAGCATTTGCCCGGTCTGGTTGCTGTCGTCGTCGATCGCCTGCTTGCCCATGATGACAAGGCCGGGCTGCTCTTCGTCGAACACGCCTTTTAGGATCTTGGCGACCGCCAGCGGCTCGGCCGCTTCATCGGTTTCGATCAGGATCGCCCGGTCGGCGCCCATGGCCAGCGCGGTGCGGAGCGTTTCCTGCGCCTTGGCCGGGCCGATGGAGACGGCGATGATCTCGCTCGCCACGCCCTTTTCCTTCAGCCGGATCGCCTCTTCCACGGCGATTTCGTCAAAGGGGTTCATGCTCATCTTGACGTTGGCCAGATCGACGCCGCTGCCATCCGCCTTCACGCGGGGCCGGACGTTGAAATCGATCACCCGCTTCACGGGCACAAGGATCTTCATCGATGCTCTCCTGCGCGAAAAACCGCGCGCAACACAAATGGGTTCAGGCGGCCTGCCGCACCTCGCCCACAATCTTCTTCGCGGCGTCGCCCAGATCGTCCGCAGCGATGATTGGCAGGCCGGAATTGGCCAGGATGTCCTTGCCCTGCTGCACGTTGGTGCCTTCCAGGCGGACGACCAGCGGCACGGACAGGCTGACTTCCTTCGCCGCCGCCACAATGCCTTCGGCGATGATGTCGCACCGCATGATACCGCCGAAGATGTTGACCAGAATGCCCTTCACCGCCGGGTCGGACAGAATGATCTTGAACGCCGCCGTCACCTTTTCCTTGTTGGCGCCGCCGCCCACGTCGAGGAAGTTGGCCGGGAACATGCCGTTCAGCTTGATGATGTCCATCGTCGCCATGGCCAGGCCCGCGCCGTTGACCATGCAGCCGATGTCGCCATCCAGCTTGATGTAGGCGAGGTCATACTTCGACGCCTCGATCTCCATCGGGTCTTCTTCCGTCTCGTCGCGCAGGGCCTCCACATCAGGGTGGCGATAGAGCGCGTTCGAATCGAAGCTCATCTTGGTGTCCAGCACCAGCAGGTCGCCCGCGTCGGTTTCCACCAGCGGATTGATTTCCAGCATCGAGCAGTCGAGCGCGACGAAGGCTTCGTAAAGCTGCTTCGCCAGCTTCTGCGCCTGCTTGGCGGTGTCGCCGCTCAGCTTCAACGCAAAGGCGACCGCGCGGCCGTGGTGCGGCATGAAGCCGGTGGCCGGATCGATCGTCAGCGTGGTGATCTTCTCGGGCGTGTCATGCGCAACGTCCTCGATGCTCATGCCGCCTTCGGTCGAAACCACCAGCGCGATGCGGCCAGTGGCGCGATCGACCAGCAGCGCGAGGTAATATTCCTTCGCGATATCGACGCCGTCCGTCACGTAGAGGCGGTTGACTTGCTTGCCCGCTGCGCCGGTCTGTATCGTGACGAGCGTGTTGCCCAGCATCTCGCGGGCATTGGCCTCCACTTCATCAACCGACTTGGCGAGGCGGACGCCGCCCTTCGCATCGGCGGGCAGTTCCGTGAACTTGCCCTTGCCGCGGCCACCCGCGTGTATCTGCGCCTTTACGACATAGAGCGGCCCGGGAAGCTGTTTCGCGGCAGCGACTGCTTCCTCAACCGAAAGCGCCGGGATGCCGGCGGGGATGGCGATGCCGAAGTTCTTGAGCAGATCCTTGGCCTGGTATTCGTGGATGTTCATCGAAAGGGGGCCTCACGGGAAATTGGGAGTGGGCTGATGCTGAGGGCGCATAAGCATACGCTTGCCCGCTTGCAAAGCCCTCGCTCTCGCCCCAGTTGGCCGCGATGATCGATCAGGACAGTCTCGACCAGATTTGCCGGGAAGCGGGCGAGATGGCCATGAACCGCTGGCCGGGCGGCGGGCATGAGCTGGAGAGCTGGGAAAAGGCGCCAGGAAACCCGGTCTGTCAGGCGGATATGGAGGTCGATGCCTTCCTGAAGCGCGAGCTTTGCCGGCTGCTGCCGTCGGCGGGGTGGTTGTCGGAAGAATCGGCTGATCGGCCGGAACGACTCGCGCGCGGGCTGTGCTGGCTGGTCGATCCGGTGGACGGAACTCGCGATTTCATTGGCGGGCGGGCCGGCTGGGCGGTGTCCATCGCGCTGATCAGTGCCGGCAAGCCGTTGCTGGGCCGCCTGATCGCGCCCGCGCGGGAAGAATGGTGGAGCGCGGTGGCCGGGCAGGGCGCATGGCTGAACGGTCGCCCGCTGGCGGCCAGCACGAGGACTGAACTGGCCGGGGCGCGAGTGCCGACGGATTCGCTGCCGCGCGAAGATCGCGATCTGACCATGGTGGAAAAGCCGAATTCCATCGCGCTCAGAATCGCCATGGTTGCTGATGACCGGGCCGATCTGCTTGCCACGCTGCGCTGGGGTTATGAGTGGGACATCGCCGCCGCCACCCTGATCGCGCGTGAAGCAGGCGCGGCGGTAGGCGATGCCTTCGGCCGTCCGCTGACCTATAACAAGCGCGATCCGCGCGCCTTCGGCCTGCTGGTCAGCGCGCCGGCGATTCATGCCGCTGCGGTGGATAGGCTGGCTGATCGGGCCGCGCGGCTTGTGGGGAAGGATTGATAGGCCCCGTCGTCGTCATTCCCGCGAAAGCGGCAATCCAGAACGATGCTACACCCCGCCAGATTTACACCCGACAAGAAAAAAGGGGCCGAACCCATCCGGATCCGGCCCCTTTTGAAAACCTTGCGCGGGATCAACGGTTCGCGGCGGCAGCTTCCTGCTGGGTAATCGGCGTAATGCGGATTTCCACCCGGCGGTTCAGCGCGCGGCCCTCTGCCGTGGTGTTATCGGCGCGCGGATACTGTTCGCCATATCCCATCGTGGCGATGCGGGCGCGGGTTACGCCCCGCAGCGTCAGATAGTTGGCGACCGAATCGGCCCGGCGCTTCGACAGATCGAGGTTGTAGCTATCTGATCCGGTCGAATCGGTATGGCCCATTACGTCGATCAGGCTGTTGGGATACTTGGTCAGGCTCCCCGCCACCTGGTCCAGCGTGGACTGGAAGCTGGGCGTGATATTGGTGGAATCGACAGCGAAGGTAACGTCCGGTAGATTGACCAGAATGCTGTCACCATCAGGCGTTTCGGTAATGTCCACGCCCGATCCGGCGGTCGATTCCTTCAGTTCCTTGATCTGCTGGTCCATACCGTAACCAACATAGCCGCCTGCTGCGGCACCAATGCCCGCGCCGACGATGCGGGCGGTCTTGCCGCCGATGATGCCGCCCAGCAGATAGCCCAGTCCGGCCCCGCCAACGCCGCCGATGGCGGTGCGGGAAACCTTTTGTTCCCCGGTGTTGGGATCGGTAACACAGCCTGAAACGCCAACCAGCGAAACGGCGGCGAGCGTGGCGATGAAAATGCGTGACTTGTTCATGTTCTCTTGCATCCTCGACAGTGGATTTGGAAAACGTACCCCGGTTCGGGCCCCAATGCCTGTAAAAATGTATCAATTCGCAGGGTGTTCCTGACTCCCTTCGACTTTCTGATCCGATCTGCTAATTGAGAGTTTCTCATGTCGCCGTTTCCCTGGTCCGACCTTGCCGTGATGGCTGCGCTCATCATCCTCAACGGCGCTTTCGCTATGTCTGAGCTTGCGATCGTGTCCGCCCGCCCTGCGCCCCTGCGCGCCGCGGCGGAAAAGGGTAGCCGCGCGGCTGCCACTGCGCTGGCGCTGGCGGCGGATCCCGGCAAGTTCCTGTCGACCGTGCAGATCGGCATCACGCTCGTTGGCATCATCACCGGCGCCTATGGCGGGGCCACGCTGGGCGGGCCGGTGGGCGAAAGACTGGCGCTACTGGGCGTCCCGGCCACTTCGGCCGAGGAAGCCGGTTTCGTGCTGGTCATCGTGCTGACGACCTATTTCAGCGTCGTGGTGGGCGAACTGGTGCCCAAGCAGGTCGCGCTGCGCAACGCCGTGCCGATCGCGTTGATCATGGCCCGCCCCATGGCGTGGTTGGCAAAGCTGGCCGCCCCGTTCGTCTGGCTGCTCGACACTTCCTCCGGCCTCATCATGCGCCTGATTGGCATCAGCCATCGGGGGGAGCAGAAGATGACCGCCGAGGAACTGCAGATGGCGTTCGCCGAAGCGACCCATTCCGGCGTGATTGAGGAGCAGGAGCGGGCGATGCTGTCGGGCGTCATGCGGCTGGCTGACCGGCCGGTGCGTGAACTGATGACGCCGCGCACCGATCTCGACTGGCTCGACGCTGATGGCGAGGAACAGGACATTCGCCGCGCAATCGCCGAATCGCCCCACTCGCTACTGCCGGTGGCGGACGGATCGCCCGATCGCATGCTGGGCGTGGTGAAAACGGGCGAGGTGCTGGCCTGCCTGCTGGACGGCCGCCCTTTGCGCCTGCGTGAACTGATGCGTGAAGCACCCGTCGTGCCGGACCAGCTTGACGCGATGGATGCCTTGCGGACGCTGCAACAATCAGGCGTGAGCATGGCCATGGTCCATGACGAATATGGCCATCTGGAAGGTATCATCACACCGGCGGATTTGCTGACGGCGATCGTCGGCGGTTTTGCCAGCCATCAGGACGAAGGTGATGAGCCGATGCTGGTGGAGCGGGACGACGGATCGCTGCTGGTTGCAGGGGCTATGTCGGCTGACACGCTTTCCGAACGGCTGGGCATCGAATTTGACGAGGATCGGGAATTCGCGACGGCGGCGGGCTTTGCCCTGTCCGTGTTCCGCAAGCTGCCACAGGAAGGCGAAAGCTTCACTGATCAGGGCTGGCGCTTCGAAGTCGTCGATATGGACGGCCGCAAGATCGACAAGCTGCTGGTGAGCCGGAACTAGGCCGAGCTTGGCCGTCTCGCCATTGCGAGCGTAAAAAAACAATCCAGAGCGTATCTAAAACCGCTCTGGATTGCTTCAATGATCAGGAATGATCGGCGGCCGACGACCGCCTGGGCGCAAACTACGAAGGTATCGCTGCGCTGGCGTCCTGCCCGTCACCTTCCGGAGCGGCCAGGATGGTGCGGGTGGTGGTGCCCTTGTCCACCGTGAAGGTGTTGGGATCACCCACGGAAGAACGGATACCCAGCTCGGACTCCCCGGCCCGCTGGATGGCGCTGGTTTCCACCGCGCTGCGCGCAGCGGGGCCGCCGAACAGGGCATCGAGCGCCTGCTGCGCGGCAGTGCCTTCGGTCGGACGCGGCGCTCCCGGCGCGGGGGGCGACAACTCGAAATCGGGCGGAACGACCAGCGGCGCCTGCCGCTGCACGGCGAATTCATCGGGCCGGTCGCGGTTGAACACGCTGGCGGAACTGCACGCGGACAGCATTGCCACGCCGGTGGCGAGGGCGATCAGCTTCGGAAGCGCATTACGAGCATCAGGCATTCGTAGAATTCTCCGCGGATTGGTCCGCCATGCCGCGTTCCTGCGGCTCGGCCGGTTTCTCGCGCATGAACAGCGCGCGGACAAGGATAAATGCCACCCCGATCGATATCGCCGCATCGGCGACATTGAAGATCAGGAAAGGCCGGAAATCGCCGAAGTGCAGGTCGGCATAATCGATCACATAACCATAAACCGCGCGATCCTGGATATTGCCCAGCGCACCGCCGAGAATAAGGCCGAGCGGCACGACATCCAGCAACCGGCGTTCGCGCAGCAGCCAGACAAGCACCGCCGCTGCGATGATTCCCGTCAGCACGACGAGGCCCCAGCGCATTTCCGGTGAAGTCGCCTCAAGGAAGCCCAGAGACACGCCGTAATTGTGCGTCAGAGTCAGGTTGAAGATCGGCATGACGTAGATCTGGTCGCCGATCCGGGTCAGCCCCAGCGGGCCGGTAACCCAGTACTTGATCCACTGATCGACAGCATAGATCGCGGCGGCCAGCGCCACGGCGATCACGCGGTTGCGTGTATCGTTCATGCCAGAGCATCCTCGCAGCGGCCGCACAGCGCGCCGTCTTCGGGCACATCGGGTAGCAGGCGCCAGCAGCGACCGCACTTGTCGTCACCGCTCCGCCGAACGGCGATTCCTTCCCCGCCGCGCGTCACGGCGGCACTGATGAACAGTTCGGCCAGATCAGCATCGGTAAAGCCAGCCGGGACTGCAGCTTCGGGAACCATGACTTCAGCCTCCAGGCTGGACCGCACGGTCTTTTCACGCCGCAGCGGTTCGATCGCTTCGGTCACGCGTTCGCGCAGCGCGCGCAACTCGGTCCAGCGAATCATGTCAGCTTCGGCAGCGGGGACTTCCGGCCATTCCAGCAGGTGCACGCTCGCGCCGGGATAGCGGCTTTGCCACACTTCCTCTGCCGTGAAGACCAGCACCGGCGCGGCATAGCGGATCAGCGCGTGGAACAGTGTGTCCAGCACCGTGCGATAGGCGCGCCGCTCCAGCCCGGAGGGCGCATCGCAATAGAGCCGGTCCTTGCGGATATCGAAGTAGAACGCGGACAAGTCCTCGTTACAGAAATCGACCAGTGCGCGGGTGTAGGTGTTGAAATCGTATTCCAGCGCCGCCGCGCGCAGGGTCGCATCCAGCTTGCCCAGCAGCGCCAGAACATAGCGTTCCAGTTCGGGCATCGCGGCCACATCGGTCAGACGCTCGGCATCGTCGAACCCGTCCAGCGCACCCAGCAGGTAACGGAACGTGTTACGCAGCTTGCGATACTGGTCGGCCACGCCCTTCAGGATTTCCGGGCCGATCCGGTGATCTTCGGTGTAATCGACGCTGAGCGCCCACAGGCGGATGATGTCCGCGCCATAATCGCGCATCGTGTCCAGCGGGCTGACGGTATTGCCCTTGGACTTGGACATTTTCTCGCCCTTGGCGTCCATCGTGAAGCCGTGGGTCAGCACTGCGTTATAGGGCGCGCGGCCGCGTGTGCCGCAGCTTTCCAGCAGGCTGGACTGGAACCAGCCGCGATGCTGGTCGCTGCCTTCCAGATAGAGGTCCGCCGGCCATTGCAGTTCCGGCCAGCGCCCGCTTTCCAGCACGAAGGCGTGGGTGGAACCGGAATCGAACCACACGTCCAGAATGTCGGTCACGCGTTCGTAATCGGCTACGTCGTATTTGTTGCCCAGCAGGGTCTGCGCCGCTTCGTCGCTCCACGCATCGACGCCTTGTTCGCTCACCGCGGCGACGATGCGCTGGTTCACGTCGAGGTCGACCAGATATTCGCCGGTCTTGCGATCGACGAACAGGGTGATCGGCACGCCCCATGCGCGCTGGCGGCTCAGCACCCAGTCCGGGCGACCGGCGACCATGCTGCCGATGCGGTTGCGGCCCTTTTCGGGATAGAACTTCGTGGCTTCCAGCGCGTCAGTCGCCAGTTCGCGCAGCGTCTTCAGCGGTTCCTGCGATCCGCCCTCGTTCTCCCACCGCTGTTCCCACTTGTTATCGCGGTGTTCCAGTGTGCGCTTGTCCATTGGCACGAACCACTGCGGCGTGCAGCGATAGATAACCTTGGCCTTGGACCGCCAGCTGTGTGGATAAGAGTGTTTATAATCTGCGGATGCGCTGAGGAGAGCGCCCGCCGCGCGCAGGTCCGAACAGACGGGGCCATCGGGCGCATTAAACTTGGGGTTGATGACCGACATCGAGCGTTCGTCGGTGCGCGGCAGCCATGCCCAATCCTCGCGATAACGGCCATCGGCCTCCACCACGAACTTCGGCCCGATTCCATGCGCCTTGCACAGATCGAAGTCGTCCTCGCCATGATCCGGCGCCATGTGGACGAGGCCGGTGCCGCTGTCTGTGGTGACGAAATCGCCGGGGAGGAACGGCCGCGGCTCGGCATAGAACCCGCCGAGGTGGTGCATTGGATGGCGGGCGACGGTGCCGGCTAGGTCGGAGCCTTTATGCTCACCCATAGCATGAAAGTTGATAGTTACGTCGGTCGTGGGAAACTCAGCCTGAATTTCTCTGGTTAGCGCCAACGTTACTCGCTCTCGGAATTCCTCAACCAGAGGTTTTGCGATCAAGTATTCTTTGCCGAACCAGCGATGTCCGGGATTGCTGTCTGCCGCTTCGTCTTGGTGCCCCCAACCTAGAACGCCGGTGCTTGCGGCACGTAAACGAACATACTCAACATCCGGCCCATAGGCCAAAGCCTGGTTCACCGGGATCGTCCAAGGCGTCGTCGTCCAGATCACCGCATGGGCGCCGACCAGCTCCGGGATCGGGCTTTCCGTGATCTCGAACGCCACGTCGACCTGCGTCGATGTGATGTCCTCGTATTCAACCTCGGCTTCGGCCAGCGCGGTCTTTTCCACCGGGGACCACATCACCGGCTTGGCGCCGCGATAGAGCTGGCCGCTTTCGGCGAATTTCAGCAGCTCGGCCACGATGGTCGCCTCGCTGTCGAACTGCATCGTCAGATAGGGGTGTTCCCAGTCGCCGTTGATGCCCAGCCGCTTCAGCTGTTCGCGCTGCACGTCCACCCATTGCTGGGCATAGGCGCGGCATTCGGCGCGGAACTCCACCGGATCGACCTGATCCTTGTCCAGCTTCTTCTTGCGGTACTGTTCCTCCACCTTCCATTCGATGGGGAGGCCGTGGCAATCCCAGCCGGGCACATAGGGCGCGTCCTTGCCCAGCAGGGTCTGGGTGCGGACGACCATGTCCTTCAGCACATGGTTCAGCGCGTGGCCGATGTGCATGTCGCCATTGGCGTAGGGCGGGCCATCGTGGAGAATGAATTTCTCACGTCCGGCGCGCGCTTCACGCACCTGCCGGTAAAGGTCGGCCGCCTGCCAGCGTGCCAGAATCTCCGGCTCCTTCTGGGGAAGGCCGGCTTTCATGGGGAAATCGGTCTTCGGCAGGAAAACCGTGTCTCTGTAGTCGCGCTGTTCAGACATGCAGCGCGCGCCTTAGCGGGGGCGGGGCAGGACTGCAATTTGTTCGCGCGGGGTGGCGCGAGGCAATTCTAGCCCAGCAGTCCGCGCGCGCGGGTGCAGTCTGCCGCCATTTGCGTAGTGAGGGCGTCCAGCGTGTCGAACTTCGCCTCGGGCCGCAGGAAGTGGTGCAGCGCCACCTCTATCTCCTGACCATAGAGATCGCCGGAGAAATCGAAGAAATAGGGTTCCAGCCATTCCCGCGCCGGTTCGAACTGTGGGCGGATACCCAGACTGGCCGCGCCCTTCAGCGCCTCGCCGGTGCCGGGCACACGCGCAGTCACGGCATAGATGCCATAACGGGGGCGCAGGTATGGGCCCATGTCGATATTGGCGGTGGGATAACCGATTTCGCGCCCGCGCTTGTCACCATGCAGCACGGGTGCGCGCACGGCGAAGGGGCGGGTCATCAGCAGGGTGGCCGTCTCGCAATCCCCCGCCTTCAAGGCATCGCGGATGCGGCTGGAAGATACCGGCAGGCCGCCGTGCATCACCGGCCCCACCGCGCGGGCGGCAATGCCGTGTTTCGCACCCTCTTCTGCCAGCAGCGCCAGATTGCCGCCCCGCCCCTTGCCGAACGTAAAGTCTTCGCCGGTCACCACCCCGGTCGCGCCGATGTGATTGCCCAGCAGGTTGCCGACGAAATCTGCCGCGCTGGTCGCTGCCAGATCGTCATCGAAAGCGAATACCAGCATGGCGTCGGCGCCCGCAGATGCGAACAGTTCCTGCCGCTGGTCCAGCGTGGTCAGTCGGAAGGGCGGCACATGCGGGGCGAAGTGGCGCACCGGGTGCGGATCGAACGTGGCGACGATGGCGGGGCGGCCTTCTGCGCGCGCCCATTCCACCGCTTCGGCCACCACGCGCTGATGGCCCAGATGGAAGCCGTCAAAATTGCCCAGCGCCACAATGGCGCCGCGCAGAGAGGGGGGAACGGGATCGCGATGCGCGATCCGTATCATGCAGTCCGCTCCAGCGTGACGAAGGCATAGGCGGGGTCGTCGCCAGCGGCGGCGAAGCTCTCCCGCGCCGTCTCGCGCCATTCGGGGCCGGGCGCGGCCATGACAATTTCGCCACCGGTATGTTCGTCGATCTCGGTCACTTCCAGCCGGGTGGCATGGGGCATGAACAGCGCGAAGATTTCCGCGCCGCCGATCACCGCAATGTCACCGGGCCCGGCAAGGGTCAGCGCGTCGTCAACCGTATGAACTACCTCCGCACCCGGCGCGGCCCAGTCGGCCTGGCGGGTCAGCACGATATGGCGGCGGCCGGGCAGCAGGCCGGGCAGGCTGTCGAAGGTCTTGCGGCCCATGATCATCGGCTTGCCCATGGTCAGCCGCTTGAACCGTTGCAGGTCTGCACGGATTTTCCACGGCACGTCGCCGTCATGGCCGATGGTGCCATCCAGCGCGCGCGCCACCACGAAGATTACTTCACGCGCCATCAGCCTACCTCTGTAACGTGGCCCATCTTGCGGCCCTTGCGCGCTTCGGCCTTGCCGTAGAAGTGCAGGTGCACGCGCGGATCGGCCAACGCCTCCACAACCTGTGCCGGGCCGTCGCCGATCAGGTTGGTCATCTCGACACGGGGGAACAGCGTGGCGGTGTCACCCAGTGGCAGCCCGCAGATCGCGCGGATGTGGTTTTCGAACTGGCTCGTAACCGCACCCTCGATCGTCCAGTGGCCGGAATTATGGACCCGCGGGGCCATCTCGTTGAACACCGGGCCATCCTGCGTGGCGAAGAATTCCAGCGTCAGCACACCGATATAGCCCAGCGCCTCGGCCACCGCCTGCGCCAGCTTGCGCGCTTCGGGCACCTGCCGCGTTACCACGTCCGGGGCGGGGAGGGAGGAGCGGCCGAGGATGCCACCGTCATGCACATTGACCGTCGAATCCCAGAACCGCACCGCACCGTCGTGCCCGCGCACCAGAATCACCGAAAATTCGGCATTGAACCGGACATGTCCTTCGTAAACGAGGCCATCCTGCGGAACGCGCGTCCCCTCTGCCTCATGGGCGGATGAAATGCGCCACTGGCCTTTGCCGTCATACCCTTCGCGTCGGGTTTTCAGGATACCGGGTACGCCTACGCGATCGATGGCGGCCTGAATCTCATGATCGGCGTCGATCGCGGCATAGGGTGCCGGGCGGCCGCCCTGTTCTTCGGCGAAGCGTTTTTCACGCAGCCGGTCCTGCGCCACTTCCAGCGCGCGGGTGCCGGGCATCAGGCGGCCGTCAGGGATAACCGAAAGCGGCGCCACCGGCACGTTCTCGAACTCGTAAGTCACCACGTCGCACACACTGGCGAATTCGGTCAGCGCATCACGATCATGCCAGTCGGCGCAGGAGAATTGCGCGCTGACATCGGCGGCGACGCTGTCTTTCTCCGGCGCGTAGATGTGGCAGCGATAGCCGAGCTGCGCGGCGGCCATGGCCAGCATTCGCCCAAGCTGGCCGCCGCCGAGGATGCCGATGGTTGAGCCGGGCAGGATCATGCGTCGCGCGGGCTTTCTGCCACGCCGGCCGTCTGTTCGGCGCGGAAGGCTTTGAGCCGATCGGCCAGCGCGGCATCCGACAGGGCCAGGATCGCGGCGGCCATCAGGCCGGCATTCGCTGCGCCGGGTTCCCCGATTGCCAGTGTGCCCACCGGGATTCCCGCAGGCATCTGGACGATGGAAAGCAGGCTGTCCTTCCCCTTCAGCGCCTTCGATTCGACCGGTACGCCCAGCACGGGCAGATGGGTCATCGATGCGACCATGCCGGGCAGGTGCGCCGCACCGCCCGCGCCCGCGATAACGACCTTGAACCCTTCGTCCGCCGCGCCCTTGGCGAAATCGACCAGCCGGTCGGGTGTGCGGTGGGCCGAAACGATGCGCGCCTCATAGGGCACCTCCAGCCGGTCAAGAGCCTCTGCGGCCCGGCGCATGGTCGGCCAGTCGGACTGGCTGCCCATCACGATTGCTACGGATGCCCCCATGTCACCTGTCCTTCAGGTAATGCCGTTCTCCGGCGTTCATCTGTGCGTCGAATTCGTAAACGATCGGCTGGCCGGTAGGAATTTCCAGCGCCGTGATGTCGTCGTCGGAAATGCCCGACAGATGCTTTACCAGCGCACGCAGGGAATTGCCGTGGGCCGATACGATCACCGTTTCACCGCCCGCCAGCACGGGGCGCACTGTGCCTTCCCAATAGGGCAGCACACGATCGATTGTGGTCTTCAGGCTTTCCGTATTCGGAACCGGCAGCCCGGCGTAGCGCGGATCGGCGGAAAGATCGAAAGTGCTGCCGGCTTCCAGTACGGGCGGCGGCACGTCGAAGCTGCGGCGCCAGACATGCACCTGTTCCTCGCCATGCTTTTCGGCGGTCTCTGCCTTGTTCAGGCCGGTCAGCCCGCCATAGTGGCGTTCGTTCAGGCGCCAGTCCTTCACTTCCGGGATCCACAGGCGGCCACAGGCTTCCAGCGCCAGATGCAGCGTCTTGATCGCGCGGGTCTGCAGCGAGGTGAAGGCGCGGTCGGGCAACACGCCCTTTTCGGCCAGCAGTTCCCCGGCGGCGCGCGCTTCGGCCACACCTTTTTCGGTCAGGTCCACGTCCCACCAGCCGGTGAAACGGTTTTCCAGATTCCACTGGCTCTGGCCGTGGCGGACGAGGATCAACGCGGGCACGAACGCTCCTTATCTGAAGGAGCCACGCCCGTTAGCGGTCCTCCGCCTCTTTGGAAAGCGCATCGTCCCCCGTACCCTCGGCGCGGGTGCCCAACTCGCGCGACTGCGCCTTTCGCCGCCGCAGATTCTCGCGCAGCTTGGCGGCCAGCCGCTCTTCGCGGGAGGGTTCGGTTTTTGGCCCATTCATCGCCGCCACCCTTGCCGCGAATGTGTGCCACGCTCAAGCATCGCTTGACACTTGGGCGGCGCGCGACAATAGCGCCCGCCTGCTTCCCCGTGCTGCTGTAGCTCAGTGGTAGAGCGCACCCTTGGTAAGGGTGAGGTCGGGAGTTCAATCCTCCCCAGCAGCACCATCCTTTCGCTCTACCCAACCTTGCTTTTAGCGGGTGTGTTGTTCATCTAGGGCACTATGGAGGGGGAAGAGCTCACACCGCTGCATCCCAATCACGTCAAGGCGCTGCGCCTTGCCGCGATTCTTGCGGCCATTCCTCCATTCATCGCCACGCTCGTGATAGAACTGGCCCATGTACTGCCGGTGCCGCGCGGGCTGGCGCTGGTTCCGGTGCTGGCGCTGCTCGTCTGGTTCGTGATCCGCATGCCGCTGCGCCGCCATGCGGCGCGCGGATACCAGATGGGGGCAGACCGGCTGCGGGTGGTGCGCGGGCTGCTGTGGCGCAAGGATACCGTGGTTCCGTTTGGCCGGGTGCAGCACATCGATGTGGAGCGTGGGCCGATAGAGCGGTATTATGGCCTTGCCACGCTGGTGCTGCATACGGCGGGCACGCATAACGCCTCCGTCCCGCTGCCCGGCCTTGCCGAAGCCGATGCGCTGGAAATGCGCGAGGCGATCCGCGAGAAAATCCGGCGCGACACGTTGTGAGCGATCCTGACGGCGTATCCCCGGTACTGGATGCCGCGCCGCTTCGCACCGACCCCCGCGGATTTCTGGTCAGGGCGTTGACCCAGCTTTTCCAGGGGGCGATCCCGGCCGTCGCTGCGATAATCGGCACCGGTGGGCTGGCCTTGCCGGTGATCGCGGGCGTGCTGATTTTCGGCGGAGCGTTGAGCTTCGGCGTGGCGTGGCTCCAGTGGCGCAGGCTGACTTATCTGACCGGGGCGGACGACATTCGGGTGGAGAAGGGGCTGCTGTCGCGCAGCGCGCGATCCGTCCCCTACGAACGTATTCAGGACGTCAGCATCGAACAGAAGTGGCTTCCCCGCCTGCTGGGGTTGGCGGAAGTGCGATTCGAAACCGGGGCGGGCGGCAAGGAAGAAATCGCGCTCGCCTATCTGTCGCTGCCGGAAAGCGAGCGGCTGCGGGAACTGGTGCGTGAGCGCAAGGAAGGCCCGCCTTCCCCTGCAGCGGCAATGGCAGAGCCTTCACCGTCAGCGGCGCGCGCCGGGGGTGACGTGCTGTTCGCGATGGATGACCGGCGCGTGGCCATGTTCGGCCTGTTCGAATTCTCGCTGGTGGTTTTCGCGGTGCTGCTGGGCGTCACGCAGCAGTTCGATTTCCTCTTTCCGTTCAATATCTGGGAAGGGGATGGTTGGCGCACGCTGGTTTCCGGCGGAGAGGCTGGGATAGAAGGGCTGGCCCATATGGGCCGGGTCACGCTGGCATTGGCCGTCGCGGGTTCCCTGCTGGCTGTGGTGCTGCTGGGCATCGTCACAGGAATTGCCCGCACATTCATGCGCGAATACGGCTTTTTGCTGGAACGGACGGCACGGGGATTTCGCCGTCGGCGCGGCCTGTTCAGCAAGACCGATGTGCTGATGCCGGTGCACCGGGTGCAGGCGGCGCTGGTCCGCAGCGGCCTGATTCGCCGCCGATTCGGCTGGTATGCGCTGGATTTCATCAGCCTGGCGCAAGACGGCGACAAGGCGGAAGACCATGTCATCGCGCCATTCGCCCAGTTGGAAGAGATATGGCCGCTGGTTCGCGCGGCGGGGATAGAGCCACCGGGGGAAGGGCTGGAATGGCACCGCCCCTCTCACCGCCCGTGGCTGTACGACACGCTGTTGAACGCTTTGCTGTTCACGGCTGTGGGTATCGGGGTCGGTGTGGCGCTCGCCAGTCCGTTCCCTCCCGCGCTGGGGGCTCTGGCCATTGCCGGTGCGGCGATCGTCAATTTCATCGGCTGGCGGCGGCATCGGCACGCGATCGACAACCGGCAGATCTTTTCACGCACGGGATCGCTGTCGCCCCGCCTTGCCTTGGCGCCGTTGGTAAAGTTGCAATCGGCGGAAATCGCACAGAGCCCGCTGGGCCGGTGGGGCGGCTACGCCACGGTGCGGCTCGGCCTCGCGGGTGGAAAGCTGGACCTGCATGGCCTGCCGCTGGCGCAGGCGAAGGCCGTTCGCGACGCGGCGGTCGAGAAGATCGTCGCCGTCGATTTCTCGCGATTGCCGGGTTGAGGGGCGGTCAGCTCGGTGTGTCGGCCAGCAGATCGGCCCACTCGGGGTGGCGGCGGAACTGGGCGGCGACATAGCTGCACTGCGGGACAATGGTGAAACCCTGCGCCCGCGCATCCTCGATCAGGGCATCGACCAGTTTCTGCGCGATCCCCTGTCCGCGCATTTCGTCGGGCACGAACGTATGATCGGCGATCCGCGCCTCACCCTTTGCGCGCCATGTCAGCTCCGCAGGCCGTTCGATGCCGGGCAGCTCTATGCGATAGGCGCCGTGCGTCGTTTCGTCAGTGCGGGTGATCGCTATCGATGACATGGGCGCAGTCTCCTTCTTGCTTCGCTTTGCCGACCAACTATGGCCGTGCCCATGCAGTTCCTGTCCGACAACGCTGCCGCCGTCCATACGCAGATATGGGATGCGCTGCGGGATGCGGACTCGGCGGATGCGCCCTATGACGGCGATGCGCTGAGCGGGCGGCTGGACGATGCGTTCTCGGCCCTGTTCGCCCGTGACGCGTCGGTGCTTTGGGTGGCGACTGGCACGGCGGCAAATTGCCTCGCGCTCTCTACGATGGTCCCGCCTCATGGCGCGGTGCTGTGTCACCGAGAGGCGCATATCGAAACGTCGGAAGGCGGCGCGCCGGGGTTCTATCTGCATGGTGCAAAACTGATCACGGCCGATGGCGAAGGGGCGAAGCTGACGCCTGCCGCCATCGCGCAGGTGCTCGATTCGATTCGCCCCGATGTGCATGAGGTGCAGGTTCACGCGCTGTCGCTGACGCAGGCGAGCGAATACGGCATTTGCTATCGCCCTGCCGAACTGGCGGAGATCGCCGTGCTGGCTCGGGCAAGGGGCTTGGCACTGCACATGGATGGTGCGCGCTTTGCGAATGCAACGGCGTTCCTCGGTTGCTCTGCGGCAGAGGCGTGCGGCGATGTGGACGCGCTCAGCTTCGGTTGCGTGAAGAACGGGGCGATGAATGCGGAAGCTCTGGTATTTTTCGATCCGGCACTGGCAGACATCGCCCGCTATCGTCGCAAGCAGGCTGGGCACCTTCAATCAAAGGGCCGCTATCTCGCAGCGCAATTGCTGGCGATGATCGAGGGCGATCTGTGGCTGACCAATGCCAGTGCCGCTAATGCCGCCGCTGCCGAGATCGCGGGTGCAGCCGCCGAGCGTCTGCTGCATCCGGTGGAGGCTAACGAGATTTTCGTAAGCTGCACCGAGGCGGAGCGGGCCGCGCTGCGGCGCGCGGGTTTCGGCTTCTATGACTGGGGGCAGGACGCGGCGCGCTTTGTCACGGCATGGAATACGCGGGAAGAGGATGCCCGGGCGCTTGCCCGCGCGTTGGCTGGGCTATGAACGACACGCCGCACCTGCTGCTGCGGCCGCGCATCCTGTTTCCGTTTCTGCTGGTCGCGCTGATCTGGGGGTCGACCTGGTTCGTGATTCGCGATCAACTGGCCGCGGCGCCTCCGGGCTGGTCGGTGACCTATCGCTTCGCAATCGCGGCGGCAGGAATGTTCATCCTGGCGTTGATCGGTGGGGCCAGCCTTCGGATGTCGCGTTCCGGCCAGATGTTGGCTGCTGGAATCGGGCTGACGCAGTTCTTCCTCAACTTCAACATGGTCTATCAGGCCGAACACTACGTCACCTCAGGCGTGGTCGCGGTGCTGTTCGCGCTGCTGATGCTGCCCAATGCCGTGCTGGGCGCGGTGTTTTTGGACCAGCGCATCACCCCCCGGTTCATGGCGGGAACTCTGGTGGCGCTGGGCGGAATCGCCCTGTTGCTGGTGCACGAGGCGCGAGAGGCGCCGCTGGCGGGGAAAGTCGCGCTGGGCGCAGGGCTGACTTGTATCGGCGTGCTTTCAGCATCGGTGGCCAACGTCGCTCAGGCGACGCAGGCTGCCCGCAAGCAGCCGCTTCTCGTGCTGCTGGCATGGGCGATGCTGTGGGGCACACTGGCCGACGCCGCACTGGCCTGGGGCCTGTATGGGCCGCCGGTATTCCCCGAAAACCCGCGCTACTGGGGCGGCGTCGCCTATCTGGGCATCGTCGGTTCCGTGGTGGCGTTCCCGATCTATTTCCACCTGATTCGCGAACTGGGCCCAGGCCGGGCTGCCTATAACGGTGTGCTGGTGCCAGTGGTGGCGATGGCCATTTCGACGCTGCTGGAAGGGTATCGATGGTCCGGCCTTGCCATTGCCGGTGGCGTGCTGGCGATGATGGGCCTGATCATCGCGCTGCGGGGCAAGAACGCGCCGATAGCAGACAAGCCCTGAGCCCGTCGTGATAGGTCGCATGGCGCGGCCGCCAGCCAAGCAGTCGCCGGGCTTTCCCGTTCGCGACGCGTCGGTTCTCCGCATAGAAAGCCAGTGCCTGTGGGGAGAGCTTGGCTTCCTCTAACGACAGCAGCGGCGGCAGCGGCTGGCCCGACAGGCGGCAGGCTTCTTCTATCACCGCATTCTGGCTGGCCGGCAGGTCGTCAGCCAGGTTGTAGGCACCGGGCGGGCCATCCAACCCTGCGATCACGCCCGCGGCGATGTCGTCCACATGCACGCGGCTGAACACCTGCTGCGGCAGATCGATGCGATGTGCGCGCCTTTCCGCCACCCTCTCTATCGCGCTGCGTCCCGGGCCATAAATGCCCGGCAGCCGGAACACGCGCGCTCCGCGATTGAGCCATGCGGTATCGGCCTCGGCGCGCGCGTGCCGCCTTCCGCCACCCACGGGCGCTGTTTCGTCCACCCACGCCCCACCGGTATCGCCATAGACCCCGGTCGAAGAAAGGTAGCCCAGCCATGGGTGATCCAGCACGTCGCCATAGCGGCTCAGCACCGGATCGCCCGCTTCGCCGGGAGGAACGGACGAGAGGACATGGCTCGCCACGCCCAGCGCCGTGCGAACGCCCTGCTCGTCATCGAAATCCAGCGCACCGTCACGTCCTGTTGCTGTCACCAGCCATCCGCGTTGGGATGCCGCGTTTGCGATGTACTTCGCCGAATAACCAAGGCCGAAGATGAACAGATGCGCCATGCGCGCGTTCTACGCGTTGGAAGCGGGGGAGAAAGCACCTAATAACAGCGAATGGATATCGCCCGCACCCCTTCGACGCCCGACGGCAACCCTGAAATGGCTGACGCGGCCCCCCAGCCCACGGAACCTTTGCTGATCCGGCGGGAGGATTACGTGCCATTCGCGTGGCTGGTGCCCGAGGTGGCGCTGGATTTCGAGCTGGGCCTTACGCGAACGCAGGTCCGTTCCGCGCTGACCGTGCAGCGCAATGCCCGCGCCGAAGCCAGCGGAACGATTCGGCTGAACGGTGACGGGCTGACCGCGATGGAGGTCAAGGTCGACGGACAGGTCGTCAATTCATGGGGCATGGACGGGCAGGATCTCGTCGTCCCGCTCACCGGTGATAGCCACCTGATAGAGGTGACGAGTGAGATCGACCCGTCGGCAAACAGCCAGTTGATGGGGCTCTATGCCTCTAACGGAATGCTCTGCACCCAGTGCGAGGCGGAGGGATTCCGCCGCATCACGTTCTTCCCTGATCGGCCAGACGTACTGTCGATCTATCGCGTGCGGATGAGCGGGCCGAAGGATGCCTTCCCAGTCTTGCTGTCCAACGGCAATCTGGACGCACAGGGCGAAGGCCCGGATGGCACCCATTGGGCCGAATGGCACGATCCATGGCCCAAGCCGAGCTATCTCTTCGCACTTGTTGCGGGCGATCTGGTGGCCAACCGCGACACTTTCACCACGATGGGCGGGCGCAAGGTTGATCTGGGTATCTGGGTGCGTGAGGGCGATCTGCGCTTCACAGGCCATGCGATGGATTCGCTCAAGCATTCAATGAAGTGGGATGAAGAGGCGTTCGGCCGTGAATACGACCTCGACACCTTCAACATCGTCGCCGTCAGCGATTTCAACATGGGCGCGATGGAGAACAAGGGCCTCAACGTCTTCAACACCCGGTACGTGCTGGCCGACCCCGAAACCGCCACCGATGGCGATTTCGATGCGGTGGAGGGCGTGATCGGGCACGAATACTTCCACAACTGGTCGGGCAATCGCGTGACCTGCCGCGACTGGTTCCAGCTGAGCCTGAAGGAAGGCTTCACCGTTCTGCGCGACCAGTTGTTCAGCCAGGCCATGGGCAGCGAACCGGTGAAGCGGATAGAGGATGTCCGGGTACTGCGATCAGTGCAGTTTCCGGAAGATTCGGGGCCGCTGGCGCACCCGATCCGGCCCGACAGCTATCGCGAGATTTCCAACTTCTACACCGCCACCGTCTATAACAAGGGTGCCGAAGTCATCCGCATGATGCGGACAATGGCCGGGCCGGAACGGTTCCGTGCGGGCACCGATCTCTATTTTGACCGGCATGACGGGCAGGCCGCCACCTGCGAGGATTTCGTGAAGGCGATAGAGGAAGGCGCTGGGCTGGACCTCGGCCAGTTCCGCCTGTGGTATTCGCAGGCCGGAACACCGAAAGTCGCCATTCGGCTTGAACACGAAGGCGATACGACCACACTGCATCTGCGGCAGCAGGTGCCCGCCACGCCGGGCCAGCCGGACAAGAAGCCTGTACCGATTCCGCTACGGCTGGCCCTGTTCGACCGCGAAACCGGCGAACACAACGGCGAGACGCTGTTCACGCTGGCGCAGGAACAGGCGAGCGTGTGCTTCACGGGTTTCGCGAGCCCGCCAGTACTGTCGATCAACCGCGGCTTTTCCGCGCCGGTCGCGGTGGAGCGGGAGGTGTCGCTGGAAGACCTCGTATTCCTCGCGGAAAACGATGACGATCCCTTCGCCCGGTACGAAGCGATGCAGGATCTGATGGTCCGCCACTTGCGCGAAGCGGCCACCGGCTCTTTGGACGACGGGCAGCGCAGCGCTGGTCGTGCCGCCATCCGCGCTGCGTTCACCGCTGTGCTGGCTGATGACAAGCTGGACGACCTGATGCGGGGTGAACTGCTGATACTGCCGGGTCAGGCCTATCTGGCCGAGCAGATCACGGTCGCCGATCCCGGAGCGATCTATGCCGAAAGGGAAGCGTTGAAGCGTTGGCTGGGCCGCGAATTGGAAAGCGAACTGGTCGCTCTGCACCAGCGTGGCAGCGCGGTCCCCTACGGCATGGATGCGAAGGCGCGGGGCGCGCGCAAGCTGAAGACACAGGCCCTCGTATATCTCGCCGCCGGTGCGCCTGAACTCGCTGCCCGCATGGCCTCTGCCCAGTATGACGCTGCGGACAACATGACTGACCGGCAGGGCGCTCTGATGGTTCTGGCCGGGCTCGATTCGCCTGAACGCACTCACAAGCTGCTGGATTTCTATGACCGCTATCGCAGCAACGCGTTGGTGGTGGACAAATGGTTCGCCATTCAGGCGCAGTCGCTCCATCCGCAGGTGTTGGAACATGTCAGGGCGCTGGCGGAACATCCCGATTTCACCCTGCGCAATCCCAACCGCGTGCGCTCGCTCTACATGGCGTTCACCGGTGCACCGCAGGGCTTCCATGCGGAAAACGGCGCGGGATACCGCCTGATTGCCGACCTGATTCTCGCGCTTGATCCCATCAATCCGCAAACCGCCGCGCGATTCGTCGCGCCGTTGGGCCGCTGGCGGCGGACGGAGCCGGTCCGCGCCGCATTGATGCGGGCAGAGCTGGAACGGATCGCCGCTGCTCCGAAACTCAGCCGTGACACGGCGGAACAGGTGAGTCGCAGCCTTGGCTGAAGCAGTGCCGCAGGGGGTGGAGATCATCCGATCGCGTGCGCTGGGCGGTATTCCCCACGGCTTTCTGGGCCGGCGGGGCGGTGTCTCTCAGGGTGCGGTGGCCGGGCTCAACGTCGGCCTTGGCGCAGGTGACGATGATGATGCGGTGGCGGAGAATCGCCGCCGCGCGGCCGCGGCCGTGATGGCGGATGGCGCGCTGGCGACCGTCTATCAGATCCATTCGCCCGATGCGGTGTGCGTGGAATCGCCGTGGCCAGTGGAAGAACGGCCGAGGGCGGACGCAATGGTCACCGCCACGCCGGACGTGCTGCTGGGCGTTGTCACTGCCGATTGTGCGCCGGTGCTGCTGGCCGATGCAGAGGCAGGGGTAGTGGGCGCGGCTCATGCCGGATGGCGGGGTGCACACGGCGGCGTACTGGAAAACACCGTGGCCGTGATGGAGCGGCTGGGTGCAAAGCGCGGCAGGATCGCGGCCGCGATCGGGCCTGCGATTGCCCGTCAAAGCTACGAAGTAGACGATGGCTTTCGCGCCGGCTTTTGCGAATCCGCCGATCACTTCTTCACGGCCGGGCGGGCGGGGCACTGGCAATTCGATCTCGAAGGCTATGCCACGTCGCGCCTTGCCGCCGCTGGCGTCACGACGATCGATGCGCTGGGGCTGGACACTTATGCCGATGAAGAACGGTTCTTTTCCTACCGCCGGGCGACCCATCGGGGGGAGGCTGCATATGGCCGCCAATTCTCGCTGATCGGCCTGACGCGATAGCCGGATGAATTAGCGCCAAAATGCCTGTTGGCATGGCGGACACGCTCGTCTATCAGCCCGCCCAAGCCGTACCCCCCGGTTCTCGGGAGGTGGGCGGCTGGTCCAATATCTTCGGCTTCACGCAGGGTTACAGCCCGCGAAGGTCGGCAGGCAAGGCAGGGCAATGGCAATCACCACAGGCACGGCGGAAACCGCAGCGCCGGATGGCGGAGAAGGTATCCGCCGTCGTGACTTCATCGAAATTGCGGCGGTTTCCGCGGCTGGCGTCGGCGCTCTTGCCACGTTGGTCCCGCTGATCTCGCAGATGGCGCCTTCGAAAGACGTGCTGGCGGAATCCACCACGGAGATCGATCTTTCGGCGATTGAGCCGGGGCAGGCGATCAAGGCGGTATTCCGCAAGCAGCCGCTTTTCGTGCGCAACCTGACCCCGGCCGAAATTGCCGAGGCTGACAAGGTTCCGCTCAGCAGCCTGCGCGATCCGCAGACGCTGGAAGAGCGCACCAAGGCGGGCCACACCAACTGGCTGATCACCATGGGTGTCTGCACCCATCTGGGCTGTGTGCCGCTGGGCGCGGGCGAAGGTGAAGTTCGGGGCGAATTCGGCGGTTATTTCTGCCCGTGCCACGGCTCGCACTACGATACGGCCGCACGCATCCGCAAAGGCCCGGCGCCGACGAACCTCGTGGTGCCGGATTACGAATTCACCTCCGACACGAAAATCGTGGTCGGCTGAGGCGGGAGACAGAACGATGAGCTTCCCCTGGGCCAAGGTTTACGAACCCAAAGTGCCGCTGATGCGCTGGCTGGACGAAAAGCTGCCTTTGCCGCGCCTCGTCTATAATGCGGTCGGCGCCGGCTATCCGGTTCCGCGCAACCTCAACTATTTCTGGAATTTCGGCGTTCTCGCCGGGTTCTGTCTGGTGCTGCAGATCGTCACCGGCATCATTCTGGCGATGCACTACGCCGCCAATGCCGGCGTGGCGTTCCACACCGTCGAACACATCATGCGCGATGTGAACTGGGGCTGGCTGGTGCGGTATGCGCATGCCAACGGCGCCAGCTTCTTCTTCGTCGTGATCTACCTGCACATCTTCCGCGGCTTCTTCTACGGTTCGTACAAGGCCCCGCGCGAGATGGTGTGGTTGCTCGGCGTGGTCATCTTCCTGCTGCTGATGGCGACGGCCTTCATGGGCTACGTCCTGCCGTGGGGGCAGATGAGCTTCTGGGGCGCGCAGGTCATTACCGGCCTGTTCGAGGCGATCCCGCTGGTCGGCCCGCCGCTGAAGACCTGGCTGCTGGGTGGGTTCGCGCCCGACAATGCCGCGCTCAACCGCTTCTTCAGCCTGCACTACCTGCTGCCCTTCGTGGTTGTGGGTGTGGTCATCCTGCACATCTGGGCTCTTCACATCCCGGGCTCGTCGAACCCGACCGGCGTCGAGGTGAAGAGCGAAAGCGACACCGTGCCGTTCCACCCGTATTACACGGCGAAGGACGGGTTCGGGCTGGGCGTGTTCCTGATCGCCTATTTCCTGATGGTGTTCTTCCTGCCGAACTACCTCGGCCACCCGGATAACTATATCGAGGCGAACCCGCTTTCGACCCCGGCGCACATCGTGCCTGAATGGTACTTCTGGCCGTTCTACGCGATCCTGCGCGCCTTCACCGCGGATTTCATTCTGCCGGCGAAGCTGTGGGGCGTGCTGGCGATGTTCTCTTCCATCCTGGTGTGGTTCTTCCTGCCGTGGCTGGACAAGTCGCCGGTTCGTTCGGGCCACTATCGCCCGCTGTTCCGCAAGTTCTTCTGGTTCGGGCTGATCCCGACCATGGCGGTGCTGTTCTATTGCGGCGGTGCTGCGGCTGAAGAACCCTATGTGATGCTCAGCCAGATCGCGACCGCATACTACTTCCTGCATTTCCTCGTCATTCTTCCGATCATCTCGATGATCGAACGACCAGCACCGCTGCCGTTCTCGATCACCGAGTCTGTGCTGGGTGAAGATGATGGGGCTGCGTCCGCCAAATCCGCCGAAGCGGCAGCCTGAACGCGGGACAAGGGAAAGACGATGATCCGTTTCATTGGAATCGCTGTCGGGCTGGTTTTCAGCTTCGTCGTGATGCTGGCCTTCGTGATCGGCGCCTATACGGCGGCGACCGAGCCCACGCCGCCTACGGCAGAGCATGAATTCCACCTCCACCCTGAGCCGCTGAAGCTTTCGAGCGACGGCCCGTTCGGCAAGTGGGATACGCAGCAGCTTCAGCGCGGCTATCAGGTTTACAAGGAAGTCTGCGCGGCTTGTCACTCGCTCAAGTTCGTGGCGTTCCGCGATCTGGCGCAGCTCGGTTACAGCGAAGCGCAGGTGAAGGCGCTTGCGGCCGAATGGACCGTGCCCGGTATCGATCCCAACACGGGTGAAACCAATACGCGCCCGGGCATGCCGACCGACTACTTCCCGTCGCCCTATCCGAACGATGTGGCCGCTCGCGCTGCGAACAACAACGCCGTTCCGCCGGATCTCTCGTTGATCACCAAGGCGCGCCACAACGGTTCGGCTTATCTGCATTCGCTGCTGATCGGCTATCAGGAACAGCCGGCGGAGCTGGTGGAGAAGTTCCCGGATTCGAAGACGGGCGTTGGGCTGTATTACAACCCCTATTTCGCCAACCTCAACATCGCCATGCCGCCGCCGCTGCACGAAGGATCGGTGACTTACGCCGACGGTACAGAGGCGACGGTTGACCAGATGTCACAGGACGTTTCGGCCTTCCTCACCTGGACGGCGGAACCGTCTCTGATCAAGCGTAAGCAGACGGGCTGGCCCGTGCTTGGCTTCCTGATCTTCGCCACTGTGCTGGCGTGGTTCGCGAAGAAAAGCGTCTGGTCGTCGGTCAAGGGACGCAAGAAGGCTTGAGTCCTTCCGAGCTGAAGGGATTGATCCGGACCGTTCCGGACTTTCCCTCGGCCGGAATCCAGTTCCGCGACATCACCACCCTGATCGCTCATGGCGAAGGGCTGGCAGCGACGTTCGATCATCTGGTTGATCAGGCACGGCCTCTCGGCGCTGCCGCCGTCGCTGGCATAGAGGCGCGGGGCTTCATCTTTGGCGCCGCAATCGCGGCCCGGCTCGGCCTAGGCTTCGTGCCGCTGCGCAAACCGGGCAAGCTGCCCGTGCCAACGATCGGCGTAGATTATTCACTGGAATACGGCAGCGCGCGGCTGGAACTCGATTCCGGCGCGATCGACCCGGGCGAGCTGGTCCTGCTGGTCGATGATCTGCTTGCGACAGGCGGTACGGCGCTTGCGGGGGTGGAACTATTGCGCCGGGCCGGGGCACGGGTGGACAATGCGTTGTTCGTCATCGATCTGCCCGATCTTGGTGGCGGGCAGGCGCTCCGCGCAGCAGGCGTGATGACCGGGGCGCTGATGGACTTCCCCGGTCACTGAGCCTGCGCGCGTTCCCCCTGCGTCAGCGATAGACCGGATTGCGGTCCGTCGCGCACATATTGGCGTGTTCCTCGTTATAAATCTTGCGCTTCGAAAACAGCCAGCGCCCATCAACCCGCTTCAACTCATCCTCATAGTGACCGTAAGTGCCCAGATAGGGCCGCCCGGCGCGCGCATCGTTGTTGAATTCATACCAGTACGATGTGGAGCGCGCGGTATCGCCGTCGATCTCAAGCACCAGATTGTCCACGAAATGCCTTACGCGGTGCCGCCGGGGCGGGAAGCTGGCGGCCGCCTTGGCTCTTTCCCGTTCGCCAAAAGCGACCATTTCGGCTTTTAGTGCCTCTCGCCCGACTTTCACGCCACCGGCGAAATCGAGCACCCCATCCTCCGTGAACGTGCCGGCATAGGCTTCCGGATCCTGCCAGTCGAAAGCGAACAGATAGCGGGCCATCAGGTCCTCGATCTCCGCCCGGTCGTTGCCGTAATTTGGTCCGTACATCTTCATCCCTCCCGTATTCAGAACGTCGAATTGGTCGATCCGCCGTCGATCACCAGGCTCTGCCCGGTGGTGAACTTGGCAAACTCGCTGCAAAACATGGCCACGAACGCGCCCGCATCGTCTGCCTCGCCGAAAGTGCGGGTGGGAATGCGCCATTCGTCGATGAACTGTTCCACTTCCTGCTCGAAAGTGATGCCCTTCGCCTTGGCGCGGGCGTTGAACAGTTCATCCACGGTGGCGGTGTAGTGCATGCCCGGCAGCACGGTGTTGATCATCACGTTATACTGCGCGACGACCTTGGAAACGGCCACGGCATAGTTGGTCAGCGCCGCGCGCGTGCTGCCGGAAAGTGCGCGAATCTCCGCGGGGTACTTCGCGGCCACGGTGGCGATGTTGACGATGCGGCCCCATCGCCGCTCCACCATGCCGCCGGTCACACGGCGCATGAACTCGATCGGGCCGAGCATCGAGATGTCGATGCACTCGCGCCACTGCTCTTCGGTTATCGCGCTGTAATCGGGCGTCATCGGCGGCGGCGCACAGGTGCCGACGAGAATATCGGGCTCGGGACAGAGGGCGAGAATGCGCTCGCGTCCCTCGGCGCTGGAATGATCGGCCACCACCGGCGTCACTTTTGCGCCTGTCTCGCTGGCGATGTCGGCACAGGCGGTTCGCAACCTGTCCTCGCCGCGGGCGGAAATGAACAGTTCCGCCCCTTCGCGGGCCAGCGCCAGCGCCGCGCTTTTGCCGATCCCCGCGCTCCCTCCGTTCACGATCGCCTTGCGGCCCCTGATACCCAGATCCATTCCATTCCTCTCACCATTCTTATCTGCCGAAACGTGGCCTGCCGCCGGGGCAGAGGCAACCGTGTTCCCGCTGGCTGTCCGTTTTCCCCGCCAGTTCATTGTCAAACCGGGCCAAATCTGAAACCATCGGCCATTCCATGGAGCATCAGGCACTCGTAATCGCCCTCGTCGGCGTGCTTGGCATCGGCGCGCAGTGGATCGCCTGGCGCACCGGCTGGCCTGCGATCGTACTGATGCTGGCCGCCGGTTTTCTGGCCGGCCCGGTTCTGCATCTGATCGATCCACGTGCGGCCTTCGGGCCGATGCTGGAACCGATGATCGCCATCGGCGTGGCCCTGATCCTGTTCGAAGGCGGGCTGAGCCTCGATTTCCGCGAGTTCCGCAAATACGGCGAAGGTGTGTGGCGGCTGGTGTTCCTGGGCGCGCCGCTCGGCTGGCTGCTCGGCTCGCTGGCCTGTTACTATATCGCCGGTCTGGTCTGGCCGGTGGCGATCCTGTTTGCCGGTATCCTCGTCGTCACCGGCCCTACTGTCGTGCTGCCCCTGTTGCGGCAGGCGACCGTGCAGCCGCGTCCGGCCGCGGTCCTCCGGTGGGAAGCGATCGTCAACGACCCGGTGGGCGCGATCTTCGCCGTGATCGCCTACGAATATTTCCGCCTGTCGGCCGATGGCGCGACGATGTTCGAAGTCGTGCCGCCGATGATCATCGCCGCCCTGCTGGCGGGCGTGATCGGCTATGCCGCGGCGCGCGCTGTGGCGTGGAGCTTCCCGCGCGGCTTCGTGCCCGAATACCTCAAGGTGCCGGTGCTGCTGGTGGCGGTCGTCGGCGTGTTCGTCGGCTGCAATCAGATCGAGCATGAAGCAGGGCTGGTCGCGGTGACGGTGATGGGTATCGCGCTCGCCAACATGGATGTCGCTTCGCTGCGCAGTATCCACCCCTTCAAGCAGAACGTCGCCGTGCTGCTGGTATCGGGCATCTTCGTATTGCTTTCGGCTTCGCTGGATTTTGCCCAGTTCCGCAACTTCGAATGGCGCTTCGGCGCGTTTCTGCTGGCGCTGCTGTTCGTGGTGCGCCCCGTCACGATCCTCGTCAGCCTGTTGTTCACCAAGATACCGTGGAACGAGCGGCTGTTCCTGGCATGGATCGCCCCTCGGGGTATCGTCATGGTCGCGATCTCCGGCCTGTTCGCGTTGCGTCTGGAGGAACTGGGATACGGCGACGGCACGATTCTGATCGGCCTCAGTTTCGCGGTGGTGGTGGCGACGATCATCGCGCACGGCTTCACCATCGATCTGGCCGCGCGCCTGCTGAAAGTGAAAGGCGAATCCCGGCCCGGCCTGCTGATCGTGGGCGCCAATACCTGGACCATCGCCCTGGCGAAGGAGATGCACGATCTGGGAACGCCGGTCATGGTGGTTGATTCGAGCTGGCGCCTGCTCAAACCTGCCCGCGCCGCCGGGCTGCCCACCTATCACGGCGAAATCCTGAACGAAGCGACGGAACACAACCTCGATCTCGCGCCGTTCCAGGTGCTCGTCGCCGCCACCGATAACGAGGCTTACAACACGCTGGTCTGTTCCGAATTCGCGCCCGAGATCGGCACCGATTCTGTCTATCAGCTGGGCGAGGCAGAAACGTCCGATAATCCGCGCCGGCTACCGTCCTCACTGCGCGGCCGGGCTCTGTTCGCTTCCGGTTTCGGGGTGGAGGATGTGGAGCGGCGCGAGGCAGGGGGCTGGGTGTTCCGCAAGACGAAGCTGTCGGACAGGTTCACGCTGGCCGATGCGAAGGAGGCGCTGCCTGAAGGGGCGACGATGCTGCTGCTGCTGCGTCCGGATGGCCGGATGCGCTTCTTCACCCACGCCGCCGCGCCGGAGCCGAAGGCGGGTGACACGGTGATATCCTTCGCGCCGCCCCAGCCCAAAAGAACTGCCCGGAAAGCCGCCAGATCGCCTGCGCGCGCCGCCGGGGAGTGAAGGAGAGAATGATGAAACGGATGCTTGCTGTGGCAGGGGTGACGGCGGCCCTGCTGTTGCCCGGTTGTCGCGATCAGCAACCGTCAGAACCCGATACGGGCGGCGGGAGTGCAGCCACCGCTTCCCCCACACCCGATATCACGCCCCCAACATCGATCATTCGCCCGGAAGTGGCATCCGAAGTGGTGGAAACGGAACGGCTCAGCCCGCTGGAAGTGACGATTCCATTCGGCGATGGCGGCTATAGCCTGAACGCAGAAGCTGTTGCTGCGCTGGAGGAACTGGTCCGATCCGATCAACTGGCGGAAGGCTGGCCCGTCATATTGCGCGGCCATACCGATTCAGCAGGAACAGACGATGCCAATCTGCGCGCCTCTCGCCGCCGGGCAGAGGCAGTCGCCAAATGGCTGGTGGAAAAAGGTGTCGTTCGCGATCGAATAGAGGTGATCGCATTGGGCGAACAACGCCCGGTGGCCCCGAACGCCCATCTCGATGGAACGCCTGATGAAGAAGGCCGGGCAGCGAACCGCCGCGTTACCGTGATTGTCGCCGCGCCAGCCGAAAATGCGCCTGCTGAAGACGCGCGCGATGCAAATGGCGGGCCGCCCAACAACTGATACGCTTGACGGGCGATAGCCAGCGATGGCAAGCGGCCGCAGAGCGCGGGTATAGCTTAGTGGTAAAGCTCCAGCCTTCCAAGCTGGCTATGCGGGTTCGATTCCCGCTACCCGCTCCATCTCCCCCATTCCAATCGCCATATTATCGATCAGCCGGGTTCCGGCGATGCGCGCGGCAACGAACAGGCGCGCGGGATCGGTGGCGGAGCTGTTGAGCGAAGCGGCATCGGCCAGTTCGGCGTAATCCACGCTGTCGAAGCCCGCGTCTATCAGGCTTTCGCGCAGGGCCTTCAGCGCATCGGCGGTGCCGGCACCCGCTTCGATCTGGCCGATCGCCTCACGCATCAGGCGGGGCAGGGCGGCGGCGCGGGCGCGGTTTTCGGGGGAGAGGTAGCGGTTGCGGCTGCTCATCGCCAATCCGTCCGCCTCGCGCACGATGGGCACGCCGAAGATGCGGTCTGCGTGCGGCTGCACGAAGTCGAGATCGCGCGCCATGCGGCGGATTACCGCCAGCTGCTGCCAGTCCTTTTCGCCGAACAGGGCGATGTCGGGGCGGACCTGGTTGAACAGCTTGGCCACAACGGTCGCCACCCCGTCGAAATGGCCCGGCCGCGATGCGCCGCACAGCACGCTGGTAAGCCCCTCGACGGAAACCGTGGTGGCAAATCCTGCAGGATAGACTTCCTCCACCGGCGGCGCCCACAGCAGGTCCACCCCTTCCGCTTCCAGCAGGCGCGAATCTTCCGCAAGCTGGCGGGGATAGGCAGCCAGGTCTTCCTGCGGGCCGAACTGGGTGGGATTGACGAAGATGGACACGGCCACCGTGGCGGCGCGCGCCTTCGCCTCGCGCACCAGCGTCAGGTGCCCTTCGTGCAGCGCGCCCATGGTCGGGACCAGCGCCAGATCGCCACGTTTCCTCAACCTGTCCACAGCCTGGCGCAGTTCATCGAGCCGGTTGACGGTTTGCATGTAGGCAGGGCTCCGATAAGACGGGTTCGCAGGCGCAATAGACGCCTGACGCTATCAGAGAAAGTCCGCCACACGTGCTGTCCGCGCCGCATCGCATCGTTTTTGCCAATGAAAAGGGGGGCACGGGCAAATCCACCACTGCCGTCCACGTCGCGGTGGCATTGGCCTATCAGGGCGCGAAAGTGGTCGCGATGGATCTCGATCCGCGCCAGCGCACGCTCTATCGCTATTTCGAAAATCGCGCGGAGACTCAGCAGCGGCGCGGCATCGATCTGCCGGTGCCCAGCTTCGGCGTGTTCAGTGGTGACGATATCGCCGCGCTTGAGGCAGAGGCGGAGGCGCTGGCCGAAGGCGCGGATTTCCTGATTTTCGATACGCCCGGCCGTGACGATCCGCTGGCCCGCCATGTGGCGACACAGGCGGATACGCTGGTCACGCCGATGAACGACAGCTTCGTCGATTTTGACCTGATCGGGCAGGTCGATGCGGAAACTTTCAAGGTTCGCCGCCTCAGCTTCTATGCGGAACTGATCTGGGAAGCGCGCAAGAGCCGTGCGCTCAAGCAGATACGCGAAGGACGGCGCGAGATGGACTGGGTGGTGGTGCGCAACCGTGTCCAGCACGTCGATGCGCGCAACCAGCGGCGCATCGATCAGGCGCTTACCGAACTGTCGAAGCGTGTGGGTTTCCGCGTGTCGCACGGTTTGTCGGAACGTGTGATCTATCGTGAGCTGTTCCCCTCCGGGCTGACCCTGCTGGACAGGGGCCAACTGGGTGAATTGGGCACCAGCCATCTCGTCGCCCGGCAGGAACTGCGCGGGCTGGTGGCAAACCTGAACCTCCCCGTCGTTTCGTCGATGGCGCGCGCCGCCCCGTCCGCCAGCGCGGCGGCCTGATGGGCAAGCTTGTCGCCATCGCTGTGGCGATCGTGTTCGGCTGGAAGCTGATCACGGGGCGATGGCCGTGGGAACCGAAGCGGGCGACGCGCGCTCACGCTGTGTCCCGGGCGCGCAAGCTGCTCGGCGTTTCGTCGGCTGCCTCGCGTGAGGATATCGTTACGGCTCATAAACGGCTGCTGGCTATCGTCCATCCGGACCGGGGCGGCACGAGCGGGCAGGTGCACGAGGCGAACGCAGCCCGGGATTTATTGCTCGGCGAACTGTCAGACGGCAGATCAGAGGAGATTTCATGAGCCACCGGTTCGACCCCACTATCCTTCGCGAATACGATATCCGCGGCATTATCGGAGAAACGCTCGGCCCCGATGATGCGCGCGCGATTGGGCGGGGTTTCGGCACGCTGCTGCGGCGCGCCGGCGGGCGGCTGGTGGCGGTCGGGTATGACGGGCGGATCAGTTCCCCGATGCTGGAACACGCGCTGATTGAAGGGCTGACGGCCTCGGGCTGTGACGTGCGCCGCATCGGGATGGGGCCCACGCCGATGCTCTATTTCGCGGAAGCTTCAGCGGAAGAGGTTGATGGCGGCGTTCAGATAACCGGCAGCCATAATCCCGCCAATTACAACGGCTTCAAGATGGTGCTTCAGGGCCGCCCGTTCTTTGGCCCGCAGATTCAGGAAATCGGCCGTCTGGCGGAAGCTGGCGATTGGGCCGATGGTACGGGCGAAACCAGCCGTGCCGACGTGATGGGCGCCTATATCGATGCGCTGATCGCCGGGCTGGACGGGATCGATCCCGCGCAACTGGCGTCCTTGCGGATCGGCTGGGATGCCGGAAACGGCGCGGCCGGGCCCGCCCTTGAAAAGCTCGTCGCCCGCCTTCCGGGCGAACATCACACGTTGTTCACCGATGTCGATGGCAATTTCCCCAATCATCATCCCGATCCCACTGTGCCGGAAAACCTGGAGGATCTGCGGCGGCTCGTCGCGGACAAGAACCTCGATTTCGGTATCGCTTTCGACGGTGATGGTGACCGGATCGGCGCGATCGACGGGCAGGGCCGTGTGATCTGGGGCGACCAGTTGCTGATGATCTATGCGGAAGATCTGCTGCGGCAGCAGCCGGGCGCGACGGTTATCGCCGATGTGAAGGCCAGCCGGGCGCTGTTCGACCGCGTGGCTGAACTGGGCGGCAAGCCGCTGATGTGGAAGACTGGGCACAGCCTGATCAAATCCAAAATGAAGGAAACTCATGCCCCGCTGGCCGGGGAAATGAGCGGGCACATCTTCTTCGCGGACACTTATTACGGCTACGACGACGCGCTTTATGCCGCCGTGCGCCTGATCGCCGCCTCCGCGCGGCTGGACAAATCGGTCACGGAACTGCGCGGCGCGATGCCCGCCATGCTCAATACGCCGGAATTGCGCTTTCAGGTGGATGAAAGCCGCAAGTTCGCCGCCATCGAAGAGGTGAAGCAGCGTCTCGCCGCCCCTGATGCTCCGGATGACATCAAGGTGGACGATACGGATGGCGTGCGGGTGACGACGCCCGATGGCTGGTGGCTGCTGCGCGCATCCAACACGCAGGACGTGCTGGTCGCCCGTGCGGAAAGCTTCACGCAGGAAGGGCTGGATCGGCTTTTGGCCCAGATCGACGCGCAACTGGCCGCTTCGGGGCTTGAGCGGGGGCCGCAGGCAGGGCACTGATCAGGGCGTGAGCCAACTGGCCAATTATCTGGAACGGATCGGTCTGGCCCGCGCACCCGCGCCTGATCCAGCCGGGTTGGCGACCTTGCAACGGGCGCACAGGCTTTCGATTCCGTTCGAAAACCTCGATATCCATCTCGGGCGCGCGATCCGCATCGACAGCGCAAGTGCTTTCGACAAACTGGTGACGCGGCAGCGGGGCGGTTACTGTTTCGAGCAAAACCGTGTGTTCGCCGACATGCTGGCGCAGATGGGCGTGCCCAACCGCCCTTTGCTGGCGCGGGTCCAGATGGGGCGTGGGCCGGGTGACGATCATCCGCCACGTACTCACATGCTGCTGCTGGCCGACATCGCCGGGCAGGCATGGATTGCGGATGTGGGATTTGGCGGCAGCTACGTCCCCCCGCTGCCACTGGCGGATGGTTCCATGGCGACATCTCCCGATGGTGCCAGCCATCGACTGCGGCGTATCGGAGAACCCGGTTCTTTCAGCGGCGAATGGCTGCTGGAACGCATGGGACCGGGTGCGGCGTTTGGCGGCGGTGATGCCCCCGCGACCGGCTGGCAGTCGCAATACAGCTTTGATTTGACGGATGTGTCGGCCAGCGATCTGGCATTGGCCAATCATTGGACCTCTACCGCGCCGGATACGCGCTTCACTACGCTGCATATCGTCACCATTGCGTTGCCATTGGGCTTCGCCAGCCTGTCAGACCGATCGCTTTCGATTGTGGACGATGGGGAAAGCCAGAAGGCGGATATCGACGGGCTACCGGGCTATCAGGAATTGCTTTTCACCCGCTTCAGGCTGCCTCTGGACCCAGCGGATCTGGCGCGCCTGCAACTGTTCGCGTGAGAACCTGCATGCGGGCTTGAGCGTGCAGCCGGAACAGGGCACTGGAAAAGGGTTAACAGGAGATTTTCCATGCTGCGGATCGTCATCGCTGCTTCTCTGGCCATTACGCTTTCGGCCCTCAGCGCGTGCAACACGGTGAAGGGTATCGGGCGCGATATCGAATCCGTTGGCGAAGCGGGCGAACGCGTCATCTAGGCGAAAGGCGGCCTGCCCGCCGTTGCCGCCCCGGCGCGCACGGCCTAGGTTCACAGGCATGAGCGATTCCTCGCTCCCATCTGAAATCACCGGCTGGTTTGCCAGCCGTGGCTGGCGGCCGCGGCGGCACCAGCTTGAAATGCTCGCGTCGTCGGATGCGGGGCTACATGCGTTGCTGGTGGCGGATACGGGGGCAGGTAAGACGCTGGCCGGGTTTCTGCCCACGCTGGCGGCGTTCTGCCCCAGTCGCGCGTCCAGCCCGCCTGACGGGCTGCATACCCTCTACATCTCGCCGCTGAAGGCGCTGGCGCATGACGTGCAGCGCAATCTGCTGGCTCCCGTGCAGGAAATCGGCCTGCCGATCCGCATCGAGACGCGCAGCGGTGATACGCCTTCAGACCGGAAGCGGCGGCAGTTCAGCCGTCCGCCCCATGTGCTGCTGACCACGCCCGAATCCCTTTCCCTGTTGCTGAGCTATCCTGACAGTTTTGAACTGTTCGCGGGCTTGCGGCGCGTCGTGGTGGACGAAGTGCATGCCTTCGCCACTGGCAAGCGTGGCGATCTGCTGGCGCTGGCCCTGTCGCGATTGCAGGCGATCGCGCCGGGCATGCAGCGCGCGGCGCTATCCGCCACCGTCGCCGATCCGGAGGCGTTCCGGGGTTGGCTGGCGCCGTGGGGCGATATCGATGCGGTGCAACTCGTGGAGGGGGAGAAGGGCGCGCCACCGGAAGTGGAGATACTCCTGCCCGAGGAGGAGCGTGTGCCGTGGGGCGGCCACGCCGCGATCTGGGCGATTCCCCAACTCTATCGACTGATAAAGACCAACCGCACCACGCTGGTATTCACCAACACCCGCTTTCTGGCGGAATACATCTTTCAGGAACTGTGGAACGCCAACGAGGACAACCTGCCGATCGCGATCCATCACGGATCATTGAGCCGGGAGGCCCGGCGCAAGGTCGAAGGGGCAATGGCGCGCGGCGAACTGCGGGCGCTGGTGGCCACGGCCAGCCTCGATCTGGGTGTAGACTGGGGCGATATCGATTGTGTGGTGCAGATGGGCGCGCCCAAGGGGTCGAGCCGTCTGCTGCAACGCATCGGCCGGGCGAACCACCGGCTCGACCAGCCGAGCCGGGCGCTGCTGGTGCCGGGTAACCGGTTTGAATTTCTGGAAGCCACTGCCGCCAAGGACGCGGTGGATGAAGGACAGCGGGACGGTGAGGACTTCCGCCCCGGTGGGCTGGATGTGCTGGCCCAGCATGTGATGGCATGCGCCTGCGCCGCGCCGTTCGATGAAGCGGCGTTGCTGGCCGAGGTGCGGTCTTCACTCGCCTATGCCTGGTTGGATGAGGAAGGGTGGCAGCGCGTGCTGTCATTCGTCGCTACCGGGGGATATGCGCTGCGCGCCTATGACAGGTTCAGGCGTATTGTGCGCGATCCGCACGGTATATGGCGGCTATCTCACCCGGAACAGGCTCAGCGGCACCGGATTAACGCCGGAATCATCGTTGATTCGGAAATGATCGAAATCCGTTTCCGCAACGGTCGATCGCTGGGCAAGGTGGAGGAGCAATTCGCTGCGTCGCTCCGTGTCGGCGATACCTTCCGGTTCGCGGGTATGGATCTGGAAGTGGAATTGCTGCGTGATCTGGATCTGGTGGTTCGCGCGGCGCGGCGATCGGCAACGATACCCAGCTACACAGGCCTGCGCCTGCCGCTGACCACGCACCTTGCAGGGCGGGTGCGGGAACTGCTGGTCGATCGCGCGGGATGGGCGCGATTTCCCGATGATGTGCGCGAATGGCTGGAGGTGCAGGACTGGCGGTCCCGCATGCCGGGGCCCGACAGTCTGCTGGTGGAAAGCTTCCCACACGCGGGGAGGCACTACACCGTCTATTATACTTTCACCGGGTGGAACGCGAACCAATCGCTCGGCATGTTGATTACGCAGCGGATGGAGGAGCGGGGCCTGCTACCGGGAGGTTTCGTCGCCAATGATTATTCGCTGGCGGTATGGGGATTGAAGCCGGTGGCGGATCCAGCACCGCTGCTGTCGCCGGACATCCTTGCGCATGAATTCGTCGACTGGGTGACGGGATCGTATCTGCTGCGCCGGGCATTCCGCGAGGTGGCGGTCATTTCTGGCCTTGTGGAGCGACAACAGCCGGGCCGGGGTCCCTCCGGGCGAAAGAGCGGACGTCAGGTCACGTTCTCCACCGACCTGATTTACGATGTCCTGCGCAAATATGAGCCCGATCATATCCTGATCGAGGCTGCATGGGCGGATGCGCGGGCGCGAATGACCGATGTGGGGCGGCTGGGCGATCTGCTCGATTCAGCGGCGGGGCGGCTGGTCCATGTCCAGCTTGACCGCGTGAGCCCGCTGGCAGTGCCGGTGATGGTGATGATTGGCCGGGAAAGCCTGCCGCAAGGCGCAATTGACGAGGAACTGCTGCTTGAGGCGGAAACGCTTGCTGCCGAGGCGATGCGGACGGATGGAGACGGTGAAGAGCCGTGAGGCAGGAGGCGGGCCGCCGGATGATGCCCATACCCACGGCAAGACTGCCTTAGCCTGCTGCGAAAATGTCCCGGCGGGGAAGTCGGAGGCATTCACCCCGCTGGCCGGGCCTCGGTGCCTGGAACCTTGATGACAGAAACCAATAAAAAAGGGGCGGATCGCTCCGCCCCTTTTCGTATCTCTGGCCGGTTGGCCGGTAGATCAGATTTTGCCGAACTGCCGGTACTTTTCGTTGCCGACAAAGCCGAACTTGGTAACGCCCGAACCCTTGATGATGTTCAGCACCTTGACCGAAAGATCATAGCTGGCGTTCGCTTCTGGTTCGAACTGGAGTTCCGGTTCGACTGCCAAAGCCAGCGAGGCCTGCAGGTTGCCGACCAGTTGGTTCTGGTCGATCGAAACGGCGTTCCACAAAATCTGGCCATCGGGGGTGATGACGATCTTGTTCTTCACCGGATCGACGATTTCCGTCGCGTTCGGGTTAGGCGTCGGCAAGTCGATATCGACCGAGTGGGTCGCCACCGGAATCGACATCATGAACACGATGAGGAGCACGAGCAGGACGTCGATCAACGGCGTCATGTTCATTTCCATCATCGGCTCGCCGTCGTCGTTGCCGCCTGACATCGCCATGGGGGTTTACTCCTTAGAAGTCTGCACCGGGTTCTACGAGCGGCCTCAGCCGTTCGGGTCGACCGGGTTGGAGATGAAGCCGACCGTCGGATAGCCCGCGGCCTGGACGTTGAAGATCGTGCCAGCCACGCAGCGCCACGGAGCGTTAACATCGCCGCGGATGTGAACCTGCGGGATCTGATCCGGGTTGGCCATCAGCTGTTCCGGTCCACCTGCGCGCTGCACGATGGAGTCCAGCTTCTGGAACGCCTGGTCGTAAAGTTCCTGCGAATCCACCAACGTCGTGTTGTTGATGTAAATCCGGCACGAACCTTCACGCGTTGCACCAGCGTAGGCGGTATCCGTGAGGCCCGGTGTAAGTCCAGCCGCGTCGGTGGTCGTCACCGTAATAAGCAGGTTTTCAACCTTGTCTTGAGATTCCCGTGATTCGAAAATCGGAATCTCAAGTTCCTCGACCGTCTGGATGGCGACCGGGATCGCGATCAGGAATATGATCAGCATCACGAGCATCACGTCCACGAGGGGCGTGGTGTTGATATCCGACATCGGAGTCTCGTCGCCGCCACCTGTCGAAATTGCCATCTGTCTTGTTCCTATCCCATCAGGGTGGAAGGGCGGGCGGCCCGCATGCCTTGGCCCGCCCCTCTAGGGGTCGCTCTGCGTCAGGCCTTCGGGGCCGTTGCCGGTGCGGCAGGCTTGGCGGCCGGCTGCGCCGGGGCGCGGGTGACCACGGCCGGCTTCACTGCGCCGCCGGAGTTGATGTAAGCGAGAATGTCGGTCGAGAACGCCGCCAGCAGGCCCTGGATACGCTTGTTGCGGATCTGCAGCCAGTTGTAGGCGAACACCGCCGGCACCGCGACGAGCAGACCGATGGCGGTCATGATCAGCGCTTCACCGACCGGACCGGCAACCTTATCGATCTGGGCCGAGCCGGCGATCGCGATACCGATCATCGCGCGATAGATGCCGATAACCGTACCGAGCAGACCCACGAACGGAGCGGTAGCGCCCACCGTGGCGAGGAACGGCAGACCGCTGGCGAGCTTCGCATTGATCGCACCTTCCGAACGTTCGAGCGAACCGTGCAGCCAGTCATGCGCTTCGAGCGAATCGGTCATCTTGGCGTGCTGCGCTTCGGCGGCCAGGCCGTCGTCGACCAGCTGGCGCCATGCGCTGTTCTTCTCGAGCTTGGCAGCGCCTTCGCTCAGCGTGGCGGCCTTCCAGAAGGCGCCACTGCGGATCTGCTTGAACTGGTTGAAGATGCGGTTCTGTTCGAGCAGCTTGGTGATGAGGATGTAGAACGAGCCAACGGACATGATCACAAGGATGCCGAAGATGGCCCAAGCGATCACACCGCCCTGTTCCATGGCTTCCATGAAACCAAACTGGGTCTGGGGAGCCGCGCCGCCGCTTGCCGCGGCAAGGATATCAATAAGCATGCGGGTAGTCCTCTCTAAATAGGAAAATCTAAAGGGTTGGGGTCATCGGCCGAGCTGGTACACGATGGTCGTGCCCCAGCTGCCGCTTGTCGGATTGCCTGCGTCGTCCAGCGCCGGATTGAACCGACCGTAGCGCGTAATGTCCTGGCAGGCGGCATCGTCGAGGATGCTCGAACCGCTGGGAGAGCTGACGCTGCAGCTGGTGATACGACCGTTCGGACCAACCTGAACGCGTACACCGACGCGGCCTTCGATCTCGTCACGAACTGCGCGCGATGGATAGTTATCCATGATGCGCTGCTGCCAGCTGCGCTGGTTCTCCGGTGTGACACCACGAGCCTTGGAAGGCGCGGGCGGCGGCGGAGGCGGCGCGGGCGGCGCTGCGGGCGGAATAATCCGTGCAGGCGGTGCTGGCGGCGGGATGTTGGTCTGCACCTGAATCGGTGGAGGTGCCACAGCGACATTGATCGGCGGCGGTGGTGCTACCGGCGGCGGAGGAGCGGTATCCGGCTCCGGCGGCGGTGGCGGGGGCTCTTCCTCGGGCGGCGGTGGCTCCTCAATATCGACAGTGGTCACGCGTTCGACGGCCTTCTTGAAGGCCGAATAGGCGAGCCCGGTCAGGAGCGCGTATCCGATCGCAACGTGGATAAGGGCGACGAGGATAATGGCGATGAGCTTGTTCTTGCTCATCTCTTGGTCAGCGTATGCCATCCAGTCCCTTCACTCCGTAACTATATCCGCCGGCGAGGCCGGCCTGAATTCGCGGATCGTCGGACGGATGTATTCCGGCGACCTGCGTTGACCTTCCTCAACCCTGAAAATCCCACCCGGTTGAGGTCAACCGGTCTGGAAGACCTCAGGTGAGTTGTGCGGGACCGCACGTTTTTTTGTTGTCCACAGTCCCGATCCTTCATCGCATTAACGGCGAAGGCGGGGTTGGGCAAACGCTTTGTCGGTTAACCTGCAATTCACCTGTCACTCGCTTGTCATGTCGGGCCAAGGTGCTTGCACCCCGCACTTGAGCCGCCGATCATGGGTTGGCGGAAGGAGAATGGAAATGCCGGTTTCAGGAGCTTACCTGGCCTGTCAGCAGCGCACGCGCGGGGTGGTTGTGCTCGCTGCCGCGGCGGCGCTGACCTCTACGATTTCTGCGGTTTGTGCCCATGCGCAGGATCGCGCGGAAGCAGCGGAAGCATCGATCGCGGCGGTGCAACCGATTGCGACCTACGCGGATCTGGCGGATCTTTCGCAGCGGGCTTCGATCGTCGCGCTGATAGAGGTGCGGGACCAGAGTGTGGTCCGTGCAGAGCGTGCACCCGGCCTCGCCGCCGGTCAGGCAAGGCTATATGTGACCGCCCAGACCGTCGCCCTGTTGGCAGCCGGTTCCCCGGTTGGCGAATCACTTAATTACCTTGTCGACATGCCGCTGGATGCGAAGGGCAAGCCGCCGAAGCTGAAGAAACAGCGCTTCATTATCTTTGCCGATCCGGTGTCAGGGCGACCGGGCTCTTTGCAACTCGTCAGTGAAGGAGCTCAACTGCCTGCAACACCGGAAAGCGAGCAGTCGGCCCGTTCCGTGATCGCGCAGTTCGCTGCGCAGGGCTTGCCGCCCGGCATCACCGGTGTGCGTGACGTGATGTCCGTCGCGGGCAACCTTGTGGGCGAATCGGAAACCCAGCTTTTCCTGGAAACGAGCAATGGTGAACCGGCCTCTCTGACGGTCGTGCGCCGTCCGGGAATGGAACCAAGCTGGGGAATTTCCTGGAACGAAATCGTGGATCAGTCCGCCCGTCCGCCGGAACATCACACGGTGGAATGGTATCGGCTGGCGTGCTCGTTGCCGCGCCAGTTGCCTGCGGGGGCTTATCTGCAGGACGATCGGGAAGCCCGCGTCCGCGCAGAGAGCGATTATCGCTACATCCTGGAGCAGCTCGGCCCCTGTGCGCGGTTGCGGACCTGATCGCGTTTCCCTTTCGGGCGGGTTGCGGCAGGGTCTAGCCAATCGGCCTCCGCCCCCCTAACGCGCCGGCGCACGCAACCTGTTTGGGGGATTTAATGGCTGATCCGCTTCGCATCGCACTAGCTGGCCTTGGTACGGTTGGCGGCGGGGTGATTCGCCTGATCGAAACCAATGGGGAATTGATCGCCCGCCGGGCCGGCCGTCCGCTGGAGATCGTCGCGGTTTGCGCGCGCGATCGCGCCAAGGACCGGGGAGTCGACCTGAGCCGCTACGCCTGGGAAGACGATATGACCCTGCTTCCCGGCAGGGATGACGTTGACGTGGTGGTGGAACTGGTAGGCGGCGCTGATGGCCCCGCGCTTGCTCTTGCTCGCCGTGCGCTGAGTGCGGGCAAAGGCCTGGTCACCGCAAACAAGGCGATGATCGCGCATCATGGCATGGAACTGGCCGCGCTGGCCGAAGATCAGTGCCTGCCGCTGAAGTTTGAAGCCGCGGTTGCTGGCGGGATTCCTGTGATCAAGGGTCTACGCGAAGGCGCGGCGGCCAACGCCATCGGGCGCATCTACGGCATCCTCAACGGCACCTGTAATTACATCCTCTCCACCATGGAGCGCACCGGGCGCGATTTCGGCGATGTTCTGGCCGAGGCGCAGGCGCTTGGTTATGCAGAAGCGGACCCCAGCTTTGATATCGAAGGGGTGGATGCTGCGCACAAACTGGCGATTCTTACCTCCATCGCCTTTGGCAGCAGGATCGATTTCGAGGCTCTGCACATCGCCGGAATCAGCCGCATTCGCGCGGCCGATATCGCGCAGGCCGATGCGCTGGGTTATGTCATCCGCCTGATCGGTCTGGCGGATCGCAATGCCGACGAACCGGGTCTTTATCAGCGGGTGCGGCCATGCCTGGTCCCGCGCGCTCACCCGCTGGCGGCCGTTGACGGCCCGACCAATGCGGTTGTTGTCGAAGGTAATTTCGCTGGTCGGCTGCTGTTCCAGGGCGCCGGCGCGGGGGATGGCCCGACTGCCAGTGCCGTGGTGGCGGATCTGATCGATATCGCGCGCGGCGATGCTGGCGCGCCGTTCTCTGTGCCGGTGGCTCAGCTCGACACGGTGGGCGCGGCCGATCCGGGGCACCGCATTGGCCGGGCCTACTTGCGCTTCACAGTCGCCGATCGGCCGGGCGTGCTGGCAGAGATAACGGCGGCGATGCGCGATGCGGGCGTGTCCATCGAAAGCCTGATCCAGCAGGGGCGGCCGGAAGAAGGCGGCGAAGTGCTGGTGGCCATCGTCACCCACGAGGGGCCTGAGGGTAACGTGGATGCGGCGCTCAGGCTGCTCGAAGGTTCGCCCAGTCTCGCGGAGACGCCGCTGGTGATGCCGTTGCTTGGCTAAGGTCCTGATACCGGGGTTTAAGACGCCACGGTCGAGCCGGTCATAAGAAAGCGCCGTTTTTGTCAGATTGCCGGTCAGGGCACGGGCGGCGCCTCGCGTGGGGGGCCATCTTCAACGCGATAAACGCGTTGCGCGACTTCCGGGCTCAGTGGTTCGGGTACGTCGCTAAGGTCGACTATCAGCGCTGGTTCGGGTGCGCGCCCAAGCGGAATCCCCTTGCCCTGAAAGATGCCGGGACCATCGACATTGGGCGCCCGGGGCAGCCCGTCCGGGACGGAGCGCCCTTCGGCGATCGCCCGTTCGGTTTCCGATTCGACGCGGTTTTCGGCGGGATCGCGGCGGCAGACGACGATCTCGTTGGGATTTGAGGGCAGTTTGCATGGTTGCCGGACACCCGGTGGGCGCAGGCGATCGCGCGCGACCTCCAGAATCTGTTCGGCAGTAATTTCTTCAGGCGTGTCGCTGGCTGCAACGGGGGCATCGGCGGGGAACGGGGACCCGCTGTCAGATTGCGCCATGGCAGGGGCGGTCAATGCCAATCCCGGAAGGGCGATTCCCATGGCGACCATTAGTCTGAGCATTCGTCCCTTCGCTTTATCGCACCGGGCTAACAGGCGGTGCCGCACTGAATCGCGCGTGAACGCTTCGCCTCGACATTGCAATCTTCCGCGCCTAACCGCGCGGCAAGGGGATAGAGGAATGCAGACGAATACCGCTTCAGCTTCGCACGTGCTTGACCGTGTGCTGGTTCTGGAAATGGTCCGGGTGACCGAGGCGGCCGCGATCGCGGCGTCGGCGCTGATCGGCCGTGGCGACGAGAAGGCGGCAGACGCCGCCGCTGTCGAGGCGATGCGCAGGGCGTTCGACAATCTGGATATCGACGGCACCGTAGTCATCGGTGAGGGCGAGCGGGACGAAGCGCCGATGCTGTTCATCGGTGAAAAGGTCGGCGGCGCGCCCGGCAAGGGTCCCAGGGTCGATATCGCGCTCGATCCGCTGGAAGGGACGACCATCACCGCGAAGGCTGGTCCAAACGCGTTGGCGGTGTTGGCCTGCGCGGAACAGGGCTGTCTGCTCAACGCGCCTGACGTCTATATGGAAAAGCTGGCCGTCGGCCCCGGTTATCCGCCGGGTGTGATCGATCTGGCGAAGACCCCCCGTGAGAACGTCGAATCCGTCGCCGCGGCGAAGGGCGTGCGGCCGGATCAACTCATCGTCTGCGTGCTCGACCGGCCGCGCCATGCGGCGCTGATTGCGGAACTGCGGGCCATCGGGTGCGGTATCCAACTGATCCCTGATGGCGATGTAGCCGGTGTGATCGCCACGACTGATGAAGACACCACCATCGATCTCTACATGGGATCGGGCGGGGCGCCGGAAGGTGTGCTGGCGGCGGCGGCGCTGCGCTGCGTCGGCGGCCAGTTCAACGGCCGCCTGCTGTTCCGTAACGAGGAAGAGAAGGCGCGCGCCCGCAAGTGGGGTATCGAGGATCTCGACCGGATATACCTGCTGGAAGATCTGGCGAAAGGCGATTGCATTTTTGCGGCAACCGGCGTCACCGACGGTTCACTCCTCGATGGCGTAAAGCGCAGCCGCAAGGGCGTGATGACGACCGAAAGCGTCGTCATGAGGGCCAGCACCGGCACCGTGCGCTGGGTGCGGACCGAACACCGCATGGCAGGATAACGGGAAAAGCGCGCGCGGACAGGTTGCAATACCATGACGCTCGGTCCTAGAGGCTCGCGCAACCGAATCCCGCGCAGACTGAGGGCCCCTCCGCAATGAAACTCATGGCCGGCAATTCCAATCTGCCGCTGGCGCGGGCTATTGCAGCCTATCTCGAAATCCCCCTCACGGATGCAAGCGTGCGACGCTTCGCGGATGAGGAGGTGTTCATCGAGATACACGAGAACGTGCGCGGCGAGGACTTGTTCATCGTCCAGTCCACCAGTTATCCGGCGAACGATAACCTGATGGAACTGCTCATCGGGATCGACGCCTGCCGCCGCGCTTCGGCCAAACGTATCACGGCGGTGATACCTTATTTCGGCTATGCCCGGCAGGACCGCAAACCCGGGCCGCGCACACCGATTTCGGCCAAGCTGGTTGCGAACCTGATCACCGAGGCCGGGGCTGATCGCGTGCTGGCGGTGGACCTTCACGCAGGACAGATTCAGGGTTTCTTCGATATCCCGACCGACAACCTTTATGCCGCGCCGACAATGGCGGCGGACATTCAGGCCCGGTTCGACAGTCAGGAACTGATGGTTGTGTCGCCCGACGTTGGCGGCGTGGTGCGCGCCCGCGCGCTGGCCAAGCGGCTGGACAACGCGCCACTGGCGATCGTCGACAAGCGGCGTGAAAAACCCGGCGAATCCGAAGTGATGAACATCATCGGCGACGTGCGCGGCCGGGCCTGCATCCTGATCGACGATATCGTCGATTCAGGCGGCACCCTGTGCAACGCGGCGCAGGCGCTGATGGACGCGGGTGCAAAGAGCGTTGCCGCTTATATCACTCATGGTGTGCTGTCCGGCGGGGCTGTGGCCCGGGTGGACAATTCGGCGCTGACTGAACTCGTCATCACCGACACCATCCTGCCCACTGACGCGACGGCCGATTCGAAGCGCATTCGCGTCCTCACCGTGGCTCCGCTGATCGGGGAGGCGATGCGCCGGATTGCTGAAGAAGCCAGCGTCAGTTCGTTGTTCGACTGATATTTTCGTGAGGGGGCGATCGATGCGTTCGGTAACGGCCTTCGCAATAGCGTTTCCTCTGGCGATGCTCGCTGCCTGCCAGAATGAGAGCGTGGCACAGATTGCCGATGCCGCGCCTCTGGAAATTTTCCAGCCCGCACCCGGCTCCAACGAGGTGTTGCGGGAGGCGCTGTCCGCTGCGCCGGGGCACGAATTGATCGTGGCCGACCTCGCCCTCGGCCCCAATGCAGTCGGAGAAGCGCATTCCCATCCGTGGGAAGAATATCTCTACGTGCTCGGCGGCAGCGCTATCGTCGATATCGAAGGGCTCGATCCGCACACCCTGGGTTCGGGCGAAGTCTTCGTGATTCCGGCGAAGACCGTCCACACTCCCCGTGCAGGGCCGCGGGGAGTCCGAGCGATCGTGATTCGCGTTCACGATGATGGTGACCCCGTCAGCATCCCTGCTACGGACGCGCGATGAACCTTTCCGCCGAGATCGCACTCGCCCACCGCCTCGCAGACGCCGCTCGAGAAGCGATTCGCCCGCACTTCCGCCAGCCGATGGATGCTGAGCGGAAGGGCGACGCGACTCCGGTGACCATTGCAGACCGATCGGCCGAAGAGGCGATGCGCCGCATCCTTACCGCCGAAGTGCCGCAGGACGGTGTGCATGGTGAGGAGTTCGGCGTTACCGAGGGGCGGTCCGGTCGCCAGTGGGTGCTTGATCCCATCGATGGGACCGCTGCTTTCCTTGCGGGCCGGGCCACGTTCGGTACGCTGATCGCGCTGCTAGTCGACGGCTTTCCGGTGCTGGGCATTGTCGACCAGCCCATCGCGGGGGAGCGCTGGCTGGGCGTGGCGGGGCAGCCGACGACGCTTAACAGCGATCCGGTTTCTACCCGCACCTGCCGCGAATTGTCGGGCGCGACCATCGCCACCACCGGGCCGCAGTATTTCACGCAGGACGAAGGCGACATGTTCATGGCGCTGGCGCAGAAGACCGATCACAAGCGCATGGTCATGGGTGGTGACTGCTATAACTATGCCCTGCTGGCGAGCGGCTTTGTCGACGTAGTATGTGAAAGCGGGCTGAAGCTGCATGACTTCGCGGCATTGGTGCCGGTGGTGGAGGGGGCTGGCGGCACGATGTGCGACTGGAATGGCGATCCCCTGCACGCAGCGTCAGACGGCCATGTGTTGGCCATCGGCGATCCCGCGCGTCTGGAGGATGTGCTGGAGGCGCTGAGCGGCCACCATCACTGATGGCCTTGCCTTTGTCGGCGTGTTCGCCTAGTGGCGCGCGCTTCACTGACACGTGATTCATCTGCCGGTCTGGCCACAAGGGCTGCCAGGGCTGGTTGGACGTGTCCCTGATGAAGGAGACGAAAATGCCCAAGCTGAAGACCAAGAGCGGCGTGAAGAAGCGCTTCAAGCTCACGGCGACCGGCAAGATCAAGCACGGTGTGGCGGGCAAGCGCCACCGGCTGATCAGCCACAACGCCAAGTACATCCGCCAGAACCGCGGCACCTCCGTCCTGTCCGAAGCGGACACGAAGACGGTGAAGAAGTGGGCCCCCTACGGGCTCGACTGAGCGCGTCGGTTCCAAGAGCAGGAGACTAGAGCATGTCCCGTATCAAGCGCGGCACGACCACGCGCCAGAAGCACAAGCGGATTCTGGATCAGGCCAAGGGTTACCGCGGCCGTCGCAAGAACACGATCCGCGTCGCCCGTCAGGCTGTCGAAAAGGCCGGCCAGTACGCCTATCGCGATCGCAAGGTTAAGAAGCGGAATTTCCGCGCCCTGTGGATCCAGCGCATCAACGCTGCCGTCCGCGCCGAAGGGCTGACCTATTCGCAGTTCATGCACGGCGCGAAGCTCGCCGGGATCGAACTGGACCGGAAGGTCATGGCCGATCTGGCGATGAACGAAGGTGGCGCGTTCGGCGCGATCATTCAGCAGGCGAAAGCGGCCCTCCCGGCCTGACGCCGGGCCCGCGTAAGCGAGTCAAAAAAGGGGCGTGAACGGATATACCGTTCGCGCCCCTTTTTGCTTTGCGCTGCGTCACTTGCCAGTAACGATCTAAAGTGCTGTAAGAGCATATAACATGGTAAATACTGGGTCGAATATACGGCAACATATTTGAACTGATGCCGTTATTCTGGAAATGGGGGGCATGCCAAATGGCATCCGGGCTTTGAAAGTCCAGATGTCGGGTCGCAAGTCGTATGGGCACCGACTTTTCGATAAATGTTAGTTTTTATCGTCTGTCAGCGGCGCTGCAGCCCTTTTTCACTGCGCTCTATTTGTTTGAAACCGAATGTCCGGGCAACGGCACGGTGGAAGACTATCTGCACCCTGAATGGGCCGCGATGCGCTTTACAGTGCAGGGCAGGCCGCCCGCCGCTTCCGTCGGCCCGGGTGAACTTCATCAGCAGTGGCCATTCGTGGTCAGTGGGCCGAACAGCCGGTCTATCCGCTTTCAACTGAGCACCGCGCGGACGTGGGGCCTGGGGCTGCTGCCCGCAGGATGGGCGCGATTCGTTGATGCCCCGGCGCGGAATTTTGCCGACCGGACGGCGGATGGTGCGAAAGACCCTGCGTTTCGGCTGTTCGCGCCGATACTGTCGCTGGCGCAGAAAAGCGTGCTTTCGCGTGATGAGGCGGCGGCGGAAATCAACGCCTATCTGTTGAGCCAACTGGGTAAACCCTCACCGCAAGAGCAACTCGTTGTCGCCTGTCACGAAGCGTTACGCGATGCGGAAGTGGCCAGTGTGGCGCAGCTTGGTGATCGGCTGGGGCTGTCTGCCCGTTCGCTGGAACGGCTGTGTGGGCGCTATTTCGGGTTCCCGCCCAAGCTGCTGCTGCGCCGCCAGCGCTTCCTGCGCAGTCTTGCCCAATTCACCTTGCACACCGGCAGCAACTGGAGTGACGCGCTGGACGGGCAATATTACGATCAGGCACATTTCGTGCGTGATTTCAAAGCGTTCATGGGCATGAATCCCCGCGAGTACGCCGATATGCCGCACCCGGTGATGGACAAGATCATGGCCTATCGCATGGTCGATCAGGGTGCCGCGCCCGCAACGGACCTGCCCACGATATTGCGCTATACCGGCGATCTGGGGGACGAGAGCGAATAGGGGTTGGGGCCGCGCCGCGCGCCCGCTACACGCGCCGCGATGACGGAATACGAGACTCTCGAACACGATGCGCGGGCGCGGATTGGCGCGGCGGCGGATCTGGCGGCGCTGGAAGCCTTGCGGGTGGAACTGCTGGGCAAGCAGGGCAGTGTGTCGCTGCTGCTGAAGACTCTGGGCGGGATGAGCCCGGAGGAGCGGCAGGAAAAAGGCCCTAAAATCCAGCACTTGCGCCAGTCTGTCAGCGATGTTCTGGCGGATCGCAAGGCGGCGATGGAAGCGGCGCAACTGGCGGAGAGGCTGACGGCAGAGACGCTGGACCTGACGCTGCCCGCACCGGAAACGCCGCGCGGCACCGTGCATCCGGTCAGCCAGGTGATGGACGAACTGGCTGAAATCTTTGCAGATTTGGGATTCGCCGTGGCGACCGGGCCAGAGATCGAGGACGACTGGCACAACTTCACCGCGCTCAACATGCCCGAAAGCCACCCGGCGCGGGCAATGCACGACACGTTCTATTTCCCCGCACAAAACGGTGCAGCAGGGGGAGACAACGACACAACAGAGCGCAGAAGGATGCTGCTGAGGACGCACACCAGCCCGGTGCAGGTGCGCACGATGCTGAGCCAGGGCGCGCCGGTGCGGATCATCGCACCGGGCCGGGTCTATCGGTCCGATTCCGACGCCACCCACACGCCGATGTTCCATCAGGTCGAAGGGCTGGTGATCGATCGCGGAATCCACCTGGGCCATTTGAAGTGGACGCTGGAGACTTTCCTCAAAGCCTTCTTCGAGCGGGAGGACATCGTCCTGCGCCTGCGCCCCAGCTATTTCCCGTTCACGGAGCCTTCGGTGGAAGTGGACGTGGGCTTCGCGCTGGAAAACGGGCGACGGGTGCTGGGCGGTTCGGGCGACGAGCCGGGCCACGGCTGGATGGAACTGCTGGGCAGCGGCATGGTCAACCGCCGGGTGATCGAAATGTCGGGGCTGGATCCCGACGAGTGGCAGGGCTTCGCGTTCGGCGTGGGCGTGGATCGCCTCGCCATGCTGAAATACGGGATGGATGATTTGCGCGCCTTCTTCGACGGCGATGTCCGCTGGCTGCGGCACTATGGCTTTTCCGCGTTCGACCAGCCGACGCTGAGCGCCGGGGTGGGAGCACGCGCATGAAGTTCTCTCTCAACTGGCTGAAGCAGTATCTGGAAACCGGCGCCAGCGCGGCGGAAATCGCGGCGAAGCTGAACGCGCTGGGCATCGAGGTGGAAGGTCTGGAAGACCCGGCGGAAAAGCTGGCCGGATTCCGCATCGCCAAAGTGCTGACCGCCGCCCCGCACCCGGATGCGGACAAGTTGCAGGTGCTGTCCGTCGATACGGGCGAGGGTGATCCGTTGCAGGTCGTCTGCGGCGCGCCCAATGCCCGCGCGGGGCTGATCGGCGTGCTGGGCCTGCCCGGTGCGACGGTTCCGGCGAACGGGATGCAATTGCGCAAGAGCGCGATTCGCGGCGTCGAATCCAACGGCATGATGTGTTCCACGCGAGAGCTGGAACTGGGCGAGGATCACGACGGGATCATCGAACTGCCGGCCAACGCGCCGGTGGGCACCCCCTTTGCCGAATATCACGGCGCATCGCCGGTGTTCGACGTGGCGATCACCCCCAACCGGCCCGATTGCATGGGCGTTTACGGCGTGGCGCGCGATCTGGCGGCAGCGGGGATGGGAACCTTGCGGGAGCCGGAGATAAAGCCGGTGGCGGGCGCATTCCCCTGCCCGGTGGAGATTCGCACCGATGATGCTGAAGGTTGCCCGGCATTCTATGGCCGGGTGATCCGGGGCGTGAAGAACGGCCAGTCGCCCGCGTGGATGCAGGCGGCGCTGCGCGATGCGGGCCAGCGGCCGATCAGCGCGCTGGTGGACGTGACCAATTACCTGATGCTCGGCTTCGGCCGTCCGGCGCACGTTTATGACCTGGCCAAGCTGAACGGCGCTGTGGTGGCGCGCAAGGCCGCCGATGGCGAACAGGTTCTGGCGCTGAACGAGAAGACCTATACCCTCGACAGCGCGATGACGGTGATCGCCGATGACAGCGGCGTGCACGACATCGCCGGAATCATGGGCGGCGAACATTCGGGCGTGTCCGAAGGCACGAGCGATGTCCTGCTGGAAATCGCCTGGTTCAATCCGGAGAGCATCGGCGCGACCGGGCGCAAGCTGGGGCTGGCGTCCGATGCGCGCACCCGGTTCGAACGCGGGGTGGACCCGGCGTTCATGGATGCAGGGCTGGACCTGCTGACCGCGCTGATCGTGGAAATCTGCGGGGGCGAGGCGAGCGAGATCGTGCGCGCGGGTTCGCCGCCGATGGATGTGGCCCGCGTTACCTATGACCCCGCGCTGGCGGAACGGCTGGGCGGCGTGAACATCGACCCGGTGGAACAGCGCGCGATTCTGGAGCGGCTGGGCTTCACCGTGGATGCGGACTGGACGGTGACCGCGCCGACATGGCGGCCGGACATCGACGCCGCGCCGGACGTGGTGGAAGAGGTCGTGCGCGTTCACGGGCTGGACCGTGTCGCCAGCGTGGCCCTGCCGCGCGTGGACGGCGTGGCGCGCCCCACGGCAACCGCCGATCAGCAGCTTGAACGACGCGTGCGGCGCGCAGCCGCCGCGCGCGGGCTGAACGAAGCGGTAACGTGGAGCTTCCTGCCGCCCGCCGATGCAGAGCATTTCGCAGACGGAAACGGCGGCCTGTGGGTGCTGGAAAACCCGATCAGCGAGGACATGAAGGCCATGCGCCCATCGCTGCTGCCGGGCCTGCTGGCGGCGGCGAAGCGCAATGTGGATCGCGGCGCGGCGGGCGTGCGCCTGTTCGAGATCGGTCGCCGCTATCTGCGCGGCGATGCCGGACGCAGCGACGAGCGGCTGACGCTGGCGGTGCTGCTGGCGGGCGAGAAGCAGGCGAGCGGCTGGGATCAGCGCATTTTTGGCGGCAAGGCCACTGGCTTCGACGCGTTCGACGCCAAGGCGGAGGCGCTGGCCCTGCTGGCAGAGGCCGGTGCGCCGGTGGACAAGTTGCAGGTGATGGGTGAGGCTGGCGATCAGTTCCACCCCGGCCAGTCGGCCACGCTGCGTCTGGGCCCGAAAACGGTGCTGGCCCGCTTCGGCGCGCTGCATCCGGCGACGCTGACCGCGTTTGACGTGGAAGGCCCGGTGGTGGCGGTGGAACTGTTCCTCGACGCGTTGCCCGCGAAGAAGGGCGGCTTCGCCCGTTCCGCCTATTCACCCCCGGCCTTGCAGGCAGTGACGCGCGACTTTGCGTTCCTTGTTCCCGCAACGCTGCCCGCGGGCGACCTGCTGCGCGCGGTGCGCGGGGCGGACAAGGCGAACATCGTGGATGCCCGCGTGTTCGACGTGTTCGCCGGTCAGGGCGTGCCGGAAGGGCAGAAATCGCTGGCGGTGGAGGTGAGGCTCCAGCCCGGTGACAAGAGCTATACCGATGAGGAGCTGAAGGCGGTTGCTGACAAGGTGACGGCGGCGGCTGGCAAGCTGGGGGCTGTGCTGCGCGGGTGATGGGCGCGAGGCGCGTTTATGGGTGCGCTGCCCGGCATCACTCCTACGATTAGACCGCCACGTCGCCCCTCAAACCGGCTTCGGCATCACAGCGCGCCAATGTGGTGGAGCCATTGCGTGACCTGTTCAGGCCACTCCGTCGTGATCGGATGTTCCGACGGTCGCACGCCGAAGGCATGCCCACCATTGGCATAGATGCGCATGTCCACTGGCACGCCCGCATCTTTCAACGCCAACGCATAAGCCATCGGATGGCGGATGTCGTCGACGTCATCGTCCATGGCGTGAATCAACAAGGTCGGCGGTGCGTTGGAACTGATCGTCACCCACGGTGCCAGACTTAAATCGTTCTTCTCTTTGCCCGGATCGCGAAGCCGTGCGGTGTAGGCGATGATCGCGAAGTCGGGACGGGGGGATGCCTCATCTGCTGCATCGGTCGGCGCATAAGTGCGTTTGTCCGCATTGCTCATGTTGGCGACGAGATAGGCCCCGGCCGAAAAGCCGATCGCGCCGATCTTGCCCGGATCGATGCCATAGCTGGCAGCCCGATGCCGCAGCAGCGCCATTGCGCGCTGAGCATCCTCCAATCCCAACAGCACTTCTGGCCGCCGTTGGTGGCCGCTGGCATCTTTGGGCCATACCTGTGGCGTTCGGTACTTCAGAACGACGCAGGTTATGCCTTGCCGGACCATCCAGTCACAGATCTCCGTGCCTTCGATGTCCATCGCCACAGCGTAAAATCCGCCACCGGGCAGAACCAGCATCGCGGCGCCCGTGTTGCGCCCGCTGGGATGATAGATGGTCATTGTCGGCCGCGTTACGTAAGTCGCCCAGTGCCATTCGCGACCTCCCACAAGGGATGAGCCATTGCCGGTCGTCTCCGGACGATCACCACTGTCGGGCTGTGCCAGAGGGACATCGGCAGGCCATAGGGACACCTGCGTACCACCGGCGGTAGGTTGCCAGACGCCCTCTCGTTCGACCTTCGGAACTTCGATTCTGGCAGTGGAATTTCCCGTCTGATCTGTCTGGCTCGGCTGGTCCGCCCGGCCGCAGGCCGCGCCACCGATGCTGAGTGCGAGAACAGCGGGCAGGATGAATCGGAATCGCGACAAACCTTCTCTCCCCATCATGAATAGCCTGCATGCGGGCACGGCTTGATCCTCTGTCCCTTCATGATGGCGTTCCGCAGCCATGTCGATTTTACATCGTGTGAATTTACATCGCGCCCGGACAGGCGCAGCTTCCGCGCTTTCCGGTCACGTTCTCAACAGGGGAGAGAAGCGATGAAAAACCTCAACAGTTTGCTGGCGGAAACGTTTGGCACGTTCTGGCTGGTGTTCGGCGGATGCGGCAGCGCGATTTTCGCGGCGGCATTTCCGGAACTGGGCATCGGCTTTCTGGGTGTGGCGCTGGCATTCGGCCTGACGGTGGTGACGATGGCCTATGCCGTGGGCCATGTTTCCGGCGCGCATTTCAACCCGGCGGTTACCGTGGGCCTGTGGGCCGGCGGGCGGTTCGAGGGGGGCAGGGTGCTGCCCTATATCGTGGCGCAGGTGATCGGCGGGATTCTGGCGGCTGGTGCGCTCTATTGCATTGCCAGCGGCAAGGCGGGTTTTGAGCTGGGCACGGGCGCGCTGGCATCCAACGGCGTGGGCGCGCATTCGCCGGGCGGTTACAGCCTGGGCGCCGGGCTGATGGCGGAAGTGCTGCTGACGGCGTTCTTCCTGTTCATCATTCTGGGCAGCACGCATGGCAAGGCGCCTGCCGGCTTCGCGCCGCTGGCCATTGGCCTGACGCTGACGCTGATCCACCTGATTTCGATCCCGATCACTAACACATCCGTCAACCCGGCGCGCAGCACCGGCCCGGCTCTGCTGGAAGGCGGCATCGCGTTGCAGCAGCTGTGGGTGTTCTGGGTGGCGCCGCTGCTGGGCGGGGCGATCGGCGGGCTGGCCTACAAGACGCTGATCGACACCGAGTGAGCTTGCACATGGACGGAATGGTGCGGCCCGTTTAGGGGCCGCACCGCCATGACATCCAACCGCCGCACCTTTGCCATCATCTCGCACCCGGACGCGGGCAAGACCACGCTGACCGAAAAGCTGCTGCTGCAAGGCGGCGCTATCCATCTGGCGGGCGAGGTAAAGGCGCGCGGCGCGGCGCGGCGCGCCCGCAGCGACTGGATGAAGATCGAGCAGCAGCGCGGGATTTCCGTAACCAGTTCCGTCATGACGTTCGAGAAAGACGGCGTGACCTTCAACCTGCTGGACACGCCGGGGCACGAGGACTTTTCCGAAGATACCTATCGCACACTGACCGCGGTGGATTCCGCCGTGATGGTGATCGACGCGGCCAAGGGGATCGAGCCGCAGACGCGCAAGCTGTTCGAGGTATGCCGGTTGCGCAGCGTGCCGATCATCACCTTCGTCAACAAGGTGGACCGCGAGGGCAGGCCGGTATTCGACCTGCTGGACGAAGTGGCCGACATGCTGGCGCTGGATGTGAGCCCGCAAGGCTGGCCGGTGGGCATGGGCGGCACGTTCGAAGGCGTGCTGGATTTCGCCAGCGGCGCGGTCAGCCGCCCGGAGGGGCCGAGCAGGGAGTTCCTCGGCACGCGCGACGCCGACCCGTTGCCCGACGAAGTGCGCGAAGAGGCGGAACTGGCGCAGGGCGGCTATCCCGAATTCGACATGGAAGCCTATCGCCATGGCGACCTGACGCCGGTCTATTTCGGGTCGGCGCTGAAGAACTTCGGCGTGGCGGAACTGATCGATGCCATCGCCCGCTTCGCCCCGCCGCCGCGCCCGCAACCGGCGGGTGAGGAGACGATCAGCCCGGAACGGGATGAAGTGACCGGCTTCATCTTCAAGGTGCAGGCCAACATGGACCCGCAGCACCGGGACCGGATCGCCTTCATGCGTATGGTTTCGGGCACCTTCAAACGTGGCATGAAGCTGGTGCCTTCAGGGCTGGGCAAGCCGATCGCGGTGCATTCGCCCATCCTGTTCTTCGCGCAGGACCGCGAAATCGCCGACACGGCCGAGGCGGGGGACATCATCGGCATCCCCAACCACGGCACGCTGCGGGTGGGCGATACGTTGAGCGAGAAGAATCAGGTGCGCTTCACCGGCCTGCCCAACTTCGCGCCGGAAATCCTGCGGCGGGTGCAGCTGCGCGACCCGACCAAGACCAAGCAGCTGCGCAAGGCGCTGGACGACCTTTCCGAAGAAGGTGTGATCCAGGTGTTCTATCCGGAGATCGGCGCGCAGTGGATCGTCGGCGTGGTGGGGCAGCTTCAGCTGGAAGTGCTGATTTCGCGGCTGGAGGCGGAATACAAGGTGGAGGCGGCGCTGGAAGCATCGCCCTTCGCCACCGCGCGCTGGCTGAAGGGATCGGACGCGGCGCTGAAAAACTTCGAGGACTTCAACCGGTCAAACCTGGCGCGGGACCGCGACGGCGACCTGGTGTTCATGGCCAAATCCCCGTGGGACGTGGGCTATCAGCAGGAAAAGAACCCGGAGCTTACTTTCAGCGCCACCAAGGAACGGTGACTTGAAAGCGCGGCCGCGCGTGCATAGCCATGGGCGATGGCCGAATTCTCCGACGACCTGACGCAAGCGCATATGGCGATGATCGCCACGCAGCCGGTGTTCTTCGTGGCGACGGCGGCGGAAGGGGCGCGGATCAACCTCAGCCCCAAGGGCTATGACTGTTTCCGTGTGCTGTCGCCGACGCGGGTGGCCTACCTCGACCTTGGCGGTTCGGGTAACGAGACCAATGCCCACCTGCTGGCCGACGGGCGCATCACACTGATGTTCTGCAATTTCCGCCAGCCGGCGCAGATACTGCGGATCTATGGCCGGGGGGAACCGGTGGTGCCGTGGGATCGCGAGTGGGACGATCTGGCCGCCCATTTCACCCTGCTGCCCGGCACGCGCCAGATCTTCGACATTGCGGTGGACAGCGTGCAGACGAGCTGCGGCTATGGCGTACCGCTGATGGAGCTGGAGCGGGAGCGGCCGACCCTGCTGAAGCATCACGCCCGCGCCGATCCGGTGGAGTGGGCGGGCAAGTATCGGACCCGCCGCACCAGCATCGACGGGCTGACGGCGAAGACGACCGATCGCTATATCGCCGGCGATCCGGGCACGATTCCCGACTAGAAGGCGTTGATCCCGCGCGTGCAGCTAACATTCGCCAGTTACAACATTCACAAGGCCGTGGGGGTGGACGGACGGCGCGATGCCGATCGCATCGTGCGCGTGCTGCGCGAAATCGACGCCGACGTGATCGCCCTGCAGGAATGCGACTATCGCTTCGGAGAGCGGGAAAGCGTGCTGCCCAAGGCCATGCTCGACGAAACGCCATGGCATCACGTGCCGGTGGCGAAACGGCCGCGCAGCCTGGGCTGGCACGGCAATGCCCTGCTGGCGCGGCGGGGGATCGAGATCATGGGCGGAGAGCCGCTGGTTCTGCCGATGCTGGAACCGCGCGGGGCGGTGCGCGGCGATCTGGTGGTGGAAGGGCGGCACGTGCGCGTGCTGGGCATGCACCTCGACCTGTCGGGCCTGCGTCGGCGCGATCAACTGCGAGCCGTGCTGCGCCATTGTGAGCAATGCGAAACGGACTGCCCGACCGTGCTGATGGGTGATTTCAACCAGTGGGGCCGCGCGAAGGGCGTGCTGGCCGAACTGAGCGATGGCTGGCACTCGCTGGCGATGGGCAACAGCTTCCCCAGCCGCCGCCCCCTCGCTCCGCTGGATCGGATCATCCACTCGCCCGGATGGCGCTGCGTAGAAGCAGGCGTGCATCGCAGCGCGCTGGCGATGGCGGCATCAGATCACCTGCCGGTGCGGGCGGTGCTGGAGTTCGATGCCTGATTTTTAGGCAGCTGCACAAGATTCGAGCGCCTGCTTCCGCCGCCCCTCTGATGCCGGACGCTTCAGGCCCCTGTTAACGGGGCTTTTACACATTTGGCACGGCTTTTGCGTTGTGATCCCTCGGCCGGGAATGGTCCGGTAAGCCAGCAGGGGTCAGTGATGAAATTCATCATAGCCATTATCAAACCATTCAAGCTCGACGAGGTGCGTGAAGCCCTCGGCGCGATCGGCGTCGCCGGTATGACGGTGTCGGAAGTGAAGGGTTTCGGGAGGCAGAAGGGCCAGACCGAAATCTATCGCGGAGCTGAATATTCCACCAACATGCTGCCCAAGGTGAAGATCGAAATCGCCGCCAGTGACGCTCTCGCGGCGCAAGTGGTCGAAACGATCCAGCAGACGGCCAGCACCGACAGCATCGGCGACGGAAAGATCTTCGTGCTCGACCTCGCGTCGACCACCCGGATCCGCACCGGCGAAACCGGCGACAACGCGCTGTGAGCCGCGCCTTGGACATGAGGGGTAACACTATGATCCGCAAATTGCTTTGCGGCGCGGGCGCACTTGGGGCGTCCATGTTCGCCGCCACTGCCGCCTGGGCCGCCGAAACGGCCACAACCGCGACTAATGCCGCCGCCGACGTGGCGGCTGCCGTTCCCGTCGCCGTAGCCGAAGTCGTCGAGGAAGTGCCGACGATCGACAGCGGCGATACCGCGTGGATGCTTATGTCCACGGTGCTGGTGCTGACCATGATCGTGCCGGGTCTGGCGCTGTTTTATGGCGGCCTGCTGCGGGCTAAAAACATGCTGTCGATGCTGACGCAGGTTCTGGTGCTCGCCAGCCTGGCGATCGTGATCTGGGTGACCTGGGGCTACAGCATGGCCTTCAGCGGCAGCAACCCGTTCTTCGGCGACCTTTCCACCGCGTTCCTGGCGGGGATTACGCCTGATTCGGTTTCGGGCACCATTCCGGAATACGTCTTTATCAGCTTCCAGGCGACTTTCGCCGCGATCACGCTCGCGCTGGCGCTCGGCTCTCTGGCGGAACGCGCCAAGTTTGCCGGTCTGCTGGTGTTCGGGGTGATCTGGTTGACGATCGTCTACTTCCCGATGGCGCACATGGTGTGGTCGGGCGACGGGTTCTTCATGGCCCGTGGCGCGCTTGATTTCGCCGGTGGCACCGTGGTGCACATCAACGCCGGTGTGACCGGCCTGGTCGGCGCCATCATCGTCGGCAAGCGTCTGGGCTATCCGCACGAGCCGATGCCGCCGCACTCGTTGACCGCGACGCTGATCGGCACCAGCCTGCTGTGGGTTGGCTGGTTCGGGTTCAACGCCGGTTCCGCCGCTGCCGCCAACGGCACGGCCGGTCTGGCGATGATCAACACCTTCACCGCCACGGCTGCCGGTGCACTGGCCTGGTTCTTCGCCGAGAAGATCTCCGGCAAGAAGTGGACGCTGCTGGGTGCCTGCTCGGGCGTCATCGCGGGTCTGGTTGCGATCACCCCGGCGGCGGCTTTTGCCGGCCCGTTCGGTGCGATCGTGCTGGGCGCAGTTGCTTCGGTTGGCGCCTACATCTTCGTAAGCGTGATCAAGGCGAAGCTGGGGCTGGACGATACGGCGGACGTGTTCGGTATCCACGGCGTTGCGGGCATCATCGGCTCGATCGGCGTGGCCATCACCAATGCGCCGGGTTTCGGCGGACCGGGTGATGCCGACTACGTGATCGGTGCGCAGATCGGTACGCAGGTCTTCGCCACCGCCGTGGCGGTAGCCTGGGCAGCGATCGGTTCCATCATCGCCTTCATGATTGCCAAGTACACCGTGGGTCTGCGGGTCTCCCCCGAAGTCGAAGTCGAAGGCCTCGACATCGGCGAGCACGGAGAGCGCGCCTACCACGTTTAACAGTTCGGCGGGCCGGGGTTTGCCCGGCCCGCCCCACGACGTTCCTCCTGCGAACGCAAACTTGAACGGCCGGAACTTCGGTTCCGGCCTTTTTTCTTTGTCGCACGGGGAATGAGAAAAGCGATCTAGCCGCCAAAACTGTATCTTTTGGGCCACAGTTGGTTGCCAAACATCAGATTTCCCATGGCGAAAAGGGCAGATTCTGCCCTGCACCAGGGAACGAAACGCCCTGCGAACCCTTGGGATGTTTGCAGAATGGCAACGAACGGTATTTTACTGGACGAACGCGCACCCAACTGTAGTTGCCAGAAAAACAAGCAGGAATTACAAGGCGCGTGCGCAGGTTCAAAGGGGATTCCAAGATGAGAAAGATTGCGCTGGGTATGGCGGTTGCAGCTTCGGCGATTGCAGCGCCGGCAGCAGCCAGAGACGGCCAAGCTTATTTCGGTGCCGACCTTGGTGTCGTCGTCGACAACAGCTTCGATGTGGGTATCGCGGGCACGCCCGACGCCGCCAACATCGAACACGATCTGGGTTGGGAACTCGGAGCCTTCCTCGGCTACGACTTCGGCCTGATCCGTACCGAAGCCGAGATCGCTTACCGGGAAACCGATCCGGAAACAGTTGTGGCAGCCGCTCCTGGCATCCCGACCTTCACCACCGTGCCGGCCACCGGCACGTTCGACCCGGCTGCGGGTGAACTGCAGGTGACGACCGCCATGGTCAACGCCCTGTTCGACGTAGGCGGCAATGACGGCATCGGCTTCTCCGCCGGTGTTGGTGTCGGCCGTGCATGGGCAGGCGCCAAGTACAGCGTCGCCACCGGTCCGGGCTGGCTGGACGATACGGACCAGGCATGGGCATGGCAGGCCATTGCCGGTGTTCGCATTCCGGTTTCGGAAAGCGCTGAGATCGGTCTGAAGTACCGCTATCTCAACACGCGTCAGTTCGTGATGACGGATTCCGCGGGCCGCGCGAATGCTTTCGAGCTGGCGTCGCACTCCGCGCTGGTGACGTTCATTGCGAACCTGGGCAGCCGTGCGGCTCCGCCGCCTCCGCCGCCCCCGCCGCCGCCTCCGCCGCCTCCGCCTCCGCCGCCTCCCCCGCCGCCCCCGCCTCCGCCGCCTCCGCCGGTCGCGCAGTGCAGCAAGGGGCCGTACATCGTGTTCTTCGACTGGGATAAGTCGGACATCACGCCGGAAGCAGCTGGCATCCTGAATAACGCTGTCACGGCGTATCAGAACTGCGGCACGGCAGCGATCATGCTTGCCGGTCACGCCGACCGTTCGGGTGCTGCTCAGTACAACGTGCGGCTGTCCGAGCGTCGTAACGCTTCGGTCCAGACCTACCTGACCGGTCGCGGCATCCCCGCGGCGCGGATCACCAGCCAGGCGTTCGGCGAAAGCCAGCCGCGCGTGCCCACCGCCGACGGTGTGCGCGAGCTGCAGAACCGCCGCGTCGAGATCACCTACGGCCCGGGTTCGGG